>Ga0209828_1001354_pt1 | contig 22306 bp, 19 predicted proteins | sample MaitaG_FD_187429 | JGI IMG/M metagenome (GOLD analysis project Ga0209828, IMG submission 187429) | Marine algal microbial communities from Maine, USA - Maine_Asex2 metaG (SPAdes) (version 2) | ecosystem: Host-associated > Algae > Red algae > Unclassified | place: Maine, USA | collected 2015-01-05
AGAGGGGCAAAATGGGTTTCTCGTGCGTGGTGGCAGTACAGACCAAAATCTGGTGCTTTTAGAAGGCGTTCCTGTGTATGAAATTAGTCACCTTGGAGGGATTTCTTCTATACTGGTAACTGATGCTGTGCGGAAGGCTGACTTTATTGCATCGGGATTTCCTGCTAAATATGGAGGAAGAATCTCTTCTGTAGTGGATGTACAATTAAAGGAAGGGAATTCTCACAAAATTACAGGGAATGTACAATCCAGTATTATGGGACTCAAAGCTGCATTAAGTGGACCTGTATTCAGCTCAAAGACAACGTTTTCAATTGCTGGAAGAAGATCCTATTTTGATCGGCTCTTAGGGCCATTGTTAGAAAAGAATGCACAGCTAAATGCTGCAGAGTTAAACTACAATGACATACTAGGAAAATTAACCCATTACATCACTCCATCAAACAAGATAAGTATTTCCGCATATCGAGGAGGTGACAATATAGATATTACCCAAAATCAAACTGTTTTTGACAGTGTCACTTCATTACAATTTATAAATAACAACTCGATAAACTGGTCAAATCAATTTGTAAATGTGGATTGGTCCAGTTCACTAGGATCCCAGATGTATGTTCAATTAAAGGCATTTGACTATAGATATAAGTTTAACTCATTTGGGAAATATAATTTTGAAATTCTTGACGAAGGAGATATCATTGATAGGGAATATATCATTAATTCGGTCTCTGTTATAAATGATAAGTCGATCATTCTTGATGCGAATTATTATTTCTCAAATGAACATAAACTTGATTTTGGTGCGAGTATTGCGTATCAAAGTTTTAGGCCAAGTGTAAGCCAAACTAATGACCCGCCATCAACGAACAATACAGATACCAGACATTTCAAATTTTATGTTGATGATAAGTATAATGTTACAAATAGACTGCAGATGAACCTTGGTCTGCATTTTTCGGTTTTTGATAATCAGATTGCTTACTACTCCTTAGAGCCAAGGTTTAATTTGCTGTACAAGTTGACAGAGAAAAGTCATTTAGCAATATCTGGTTCCAAGATGTCTCAAAATATTCATTTGCTTACAAATCCTGGCATTGGACTGCCATCTGATTTATGGGTTCCTAGTACTGACAAGGTGCGACCACAAACGGCGTATGAAGTTGCGACATCCTATACCTATAAAGCAAATTCTAATTTCAATTTTACGGTAGACGCGTTCTACAAGAAAATGTATAATTTAATTGATTATCAATCAAGTCGGGATCTATTTTTCTTCATTCTAAATGATTCAGATTATATACCACCCATTAACTCTGTCGAGAATTGGGAAGAAGTAATTTACACTGGAGAAGGTTCAGCATATGGGTTTGAATTTTATGGTCAGTATGCGAATACCAAGTTCAAATCATGGATGTCGTACAAATACGGACATTCTAATAGACTGTTCTCTGAAATAAATAGCGGAGAGAGCTTTCCACATAAATACGATTTTAGGCACGATTTCAATATTGGTGCTTTGTATCAATTTTCAACGAGTATATCTGTTAGTGCACTGTGGGTCTACAACACAGGAAGGCGCACATCTCTGGCCATAGAATATGCGGATTTACCAGGAGGGCCCGTTCTCGTAGAACCGAGTAGGAACAATTTTAAATTTCCAGACTTTCATCATTTTGATTTAAACTTAGAGTATAATAAATCCTTTGGAGATCAACGATTCATTCTGAATTTTGGAGTGTATAATATATACAATCGATTTAACACATTCTATTTGTATCTCGTGGAAGACGATATGATTAACACACAAACGGGCGAGTCAATGACGAACTATACGGTTAGACAGCTCAGTATATTCCCACTTTTACCTAAAATTAGTGCTGAATTGCAATTTTAGTAGTGCAAATTGTAAGTAATTGCAAATAGAAATATTTATCTTAGTCATATAGAATGAATATTAAATTTACATTAACTCTCCTTACAGCTGTGCTAATCCTTAATTCGTGTCAAAAAGACCTAGAATTAAGCACGGATGATTTTAGGTCTAGGTTAGTAGTTAATTCAATATTTACCCCTGATTCTTTGTGGTCAATCACAGTTTCTAACACTAAAAATATTTTAGACCACGATTCGCACATCGAAAATATTGATGATGCCTCTATATTTCTAGAAAATAGATCGCTGAATACGGATGTTCCCATTGTAAATTTAGGAAATGGAAAATATGGAAGTGCTGGTGTATTGCCCATAGAAGGGCACCAGTATGAAATCTTTGTTCAAAAAGAAGGATACGAAACCGCACGATCATTTACTTATGTGCCATCTAATGATGAAGCACCTAAAATGTTTAGCATTGAAGAAGTAAATAGATTTGATGAAAAGGTGTTCAAGATAAGTATGAAAATTGAAGATGACCCGTTAAGGCAAAACTTCTATATCTGGGAACTAATATCTACCTCTAAAGCATCTGCTGGGGCAGTATATAAAGGTGAAGAATTAGATAAACTAGAAACTTATCTGGATACAGGGTTGCCAACAAATCAACCTAAGTCTGGATTTCTTACTGCATTGTCTTCGGATGGAGATTTCAATGGTGAGACGTATAGGCAAGATTTCTTCATTGTGCCGAATAGCGACCTAGTAAAAGGAGGAGATCCAAATCATCCAGAAACGACAGAGATCAAATTTTACCTAAAAGTTAGATCAGTATCACAAGACCTATACAAATTTCATGAATCACTAAAGTTGTACCAGAGTTCAGCAGATGTGAATACTAGCATTAGTTCTCCTGTACCAATATTCTCAAATATTGAGAACGGCTTAGGGATTTTCGGTTCCTACAGTGAATCTATCATTCAATTAGAACTTTAAAAATATACCTTTTTTTATAAGTGAATTACTTCATCATAAGCTGCTGCAGTAGCCTCCATGATTGCTTCGCTCATTGTTGGGTGCGGATGTACCGCCTTCAGGATTTCATGTCCTGTTGTCTCCAATTTTCTAGCAGTAACTATCTCTGCAATCATTTCAGTCACATTCGCTCCCACAAAATGTGCGCCGAGAAGTTCGCCGTATTTTGAATCATAGATGACTTTAACAAACCCATCTTTAGCCCCAGAAGCACTTGCTTTACCCGATGCTGAGAACGGGAATTTGCCCACTTTAATATCAAATCCAGCCTCTTTCGCTGCGGCTTCAGTATAACCGACACTCGCAACTTCAGGGTTGCAATACGTACAAGAAGGAATGTTATTGTAATCCATTGGCTCAGGACTATGTCCTGCTATTTTTTCTACGCAAATAATTCCTTCAGCTGATGCTACATGCGCTAAAGCTGCTCCTGGAACAACATCGCCAATAGCATAAATCCCAGAAACGCTTGTTTGATAGAATTCATCCACCTGTATAAGTCCACGTTCCATTTTAATACCTAATTCTTCTAAACCAATATTCTCAGTATTCGGAGTAACCCCAGTTGCTGAAAGTACAACGTCACACTCGATTTTGCTGATATCGCCAGACTTGTTGTCCTTTACGCTGACAGTACAGCCTGAGTCAGAAGTAGAAACTTCCTCGACTGCGGAATTAGCAAGAACTGTAATGCCAGCCTTTTTAAGCACTTTAGTTATCTCCTTAGAAACATCTTTATCCTCTCTTGGTAGAAGTCCAGAAGGCATGTACTCAACAACTGTAACGTCAGTTCCAATGGCGTTATAGAAATATGCAAACTCTACACCGATAGCACCTGCGCCTATCACTAACATCTTTTTAGGCTGCTTAGCTAATGACATAGCTTGTCTGTAGCCTATGATATTCTTACCATCCATTTTTATGTGTGGAAGCTCTTTGGATCTGCCACCAGTCGCAACGATGACTTGATCTGCATCGTATTCTTTTTTCTTTCCAGCAGAGTCTGTGACTTGTACTTTTTTATTTCGAGTTAGTTTCCCAGTACCTTCAATTACCGTTATTTTATTCTTCTTCATAAGAAAAGTGACTCCCTTACTCATACCATTGGCCACCTCTCTAGATCTCCCTATCATGGATTTGAAATCAGCCTTTGGAGATTTTACAGAAATTCCATAGTCTTCTGCATGATTTATATAATCGAACACTTGTGCACTTTTTAAGAGCGCTTTAGTGGGAATACAGCCCCAATTCAAACAAATGCCTCCTAAGCTTTCGCGCTCTACAATTGCTACTTTTTTACCTAATTGTGATGCTCTAATCGCAGCAACGTATCCACCAGGCCCTGAGCCTATAATTATAATATCAAATTTCATACTTATAGTTTTGAAGAATTAAGCCACAAATATAGGATATGAGACAAATTAATACACCTGAACTCTTGCGAGATTTTCATAAAAATCGCGTACATCAACAAAATAGGGAGGAATTACCATGTCCCCACCCATATCTATGAATCCTATTCCCCTTTTAGCCTCAATTACACGGGCTAAACCTTCCCTGAAGTCCCAAACAAGAGGATGTTTGGCACTTCTGATGATATGTCCCTCTAAATCCATATAACCCCAGAGACCATTTTTAGAAAACGCGATTCGAGATTCTGAGCAATTGTAAAACATGTCATATTGCGTATCCACCAGAAGTGTTCCTTTATGATTTGCTAAGCCCCATTTATTGTCTTTAAACACGCGGTAAAGATGCTGACCGGCAGGTTCTGCCAAACTATAGTTTAAAATAGTTAGAATTTTTCCGTTTGTATCAATGACCTGAAATTTATCCTTGACTTTTACTAAAGCCTCTCCATCTTTGTAATCAAACGCTTGGATGTACTTTTTAGAATGAATTTTGTTGCCATCAGAGTTTATAAAAAAGTATTCCCCATTCTGTTTTACTCTAAAGAATTCTTCACTTTGCGGAAATATTCTGTCATATTTTTCAGAAAACAACTTTCCATTCATATCCATGAGTTGATACTGGTCAGTTTGCTTTACAATCGCAATCGAATTATTAAAATCTGTAGCTCGCAGAAATTTTAAATTGGAAATAGTATCGCCGTCTATGCTAAGATATCTATAGACACCTTGCTTCTGGTAGCGTACAATTTTGTCTTCAGGAAGGAATACCCGATCGGCATTCAGGCGTAATTTTGTATTGCCTTTTTGGTCAATCAAACGCCATGTATCGTCAAAGCTTCTTACGATTCCATAACCATTCCTGTAACCATACGCCTCTCTGTAGATGGGTTCTATGACAAAACCACCATACGTATCTATAAAACCCCATTTACCTTTATAGTTTATGGCAGCCTTATTTTCAGAGAAATCTCTGCAGTCATCAAATTTGTCAGAAATTGCCAGTTTTCCAGCAGAATTTACGTATCCCCATTTTTTATTGGGTGAATAATGATCATCTAAAAAGATATCTTCTTCGGATTTATCTAAATTTTTATCCTCTTTACAGGATTTATTTAATAGTCCTAGCGTTATAAGAAGAAAAAAGAAAGTTAAGTTTATGAGAGAATCGAGTTTCATCATGTTAGCTCTAATATTAAGCTTTAGTGTTTCTGTTCACGAAGACTGGTTTGTTCAAGAATCAGAGGATAAAGAATTTTCACTACTTGTTCCCCACAAACTAAACAAATATTCTAAAAAGACCTTATCAGAAGTTGGTGAATTAACACTCATATCCTATCAATCCGACAAAGCAGATAGTTACCAAAACCATTATTCGCTTAGCTATATAGATTATCCAGAGGACTCATTCGAGATGGATGACAGCTTGCGCATAGAATTAGCACGGACGACCGTGGAAGGCCTGCCGGGCGACACAGTTTATGAAGAGTTGTCCAAAGGAAGTGCATATTATACCGTGCTTTCTAGAAAAAAACTGGAAGAACAAAACCTGTATTCCAAGTCTAAAGTCTTTGTAGTAGGGTATAGGGTGTACATAATGATGGTATATGCACCCAATGATAGAGCCATAAATAGTGGTATTGATTTATTTCTAGATTCATTTAAGCTCCTGTAGAAAGACTATATTTTCTTAATTTATTTTTATTTCTTTGTTTAAATTAAATTTGGAAAACAAAACTAACATAGCAGTATTCCCTGGCTCCTTTGATCCCATTACATTGGGACATGTAGATTTGGTAAAAAGAGCAATACCTCTTTTTGATAAAATCATCATCGCAATTGGAGTAAATTCGCAAAAGAAAAATTTCTACAGTCTTGAAAAACGACTTGAATGGCTAGAACTCATTTTTAAAGATGACAACAAGGTATTTGTTGATCACTTTGAAGGTCTCACAGTTAACTTTTGTGCCAAAGAAAATGCAAATTTTCTTTTGAGAGGATTACGGTATGCTTCAGATTTTGATTACGAAAAAACAATCTCTCAATTGAATAGGACTATCGGAGATAATATTGAAACAGTCTTCTTAATTAGCCAACCGCAATATTCCCACATCAGTTCTACTATCGTAAGAGAGATAATAAAAGGAAATGGAGATGCTAGTCCATTTGTACCTTCTCAAATAGCAGAATTTATTAAACCTACCTAAAATTATAATAAGATGAGTAATGCATTTTTTGAAGTTCCAGTAGCGAATAACGAACCAGTTCTTTCGTATGCACCTGGAAGCCCAGAAAAAATAGAGCTAAAGAAAGAGTATGCACGTCAGTTGAAAAAGCCGGTGCATGTACCTATGTATATAGGAGGACGCAAGATTAGTACAAACAAAAAGGTGGCTATGCATCCGCCACATGACAAAAAACATGTCTTAGGGCATTACTCTAAAGGAAATAAAAGTCATGTCAAAAAAGCAATAGAAGCTGCACTTAAAGCAAAGCCAGCATGGGAAAATATGCCTTGGCAGGAACGGGCTTCCATTTTTCTTAGGGCAGCAGACTTATTAGTAGGTCCTTACCGTCAGCGGATGAATGCGGCAACAATGTTAGCGCAAAGCAAAAATTGTTACCAAGCTGAGATTGATGCCGTATGCGAATTGGCAGATTTCTTTAGGTTCAATGTGCAGTATATGACAGAAATTTATTCTGAACAACCAGAGAGTGCTCCAGGAATTTGGAATAAATTAGAGCACAGAGCCTTAGAAGGATTCGTCTTCGCACTTACCCCTTTTAACTTTACTTCTATTGCTGCCAATCTTCCTGCTGCACCCGCCTTAATGGGAAATGTTGTGATATGGAAAGCTGCAGAATCTCAAATTTATTCTGCCCAAGTTATTATGGATTTGTTTGAAGAAGCCGGATTGCCAGATGGGGTAATTAATCTAATTCACGTTTCTGGACCTGATGCAGGTGATGTTATATTTAAGCATCCTGATTTCACTGGTTTGCATTTTACCGGAAGTACGGGAGTTTTTAGAATGCTTTGGAAAACTATAGGAGACAACCTAAGCAAATACAAATCTTATCCACGAATAGTAGGAGAGACAGGCGGAAAAGATTTTGTCATTGCACATAAATCTGCTGACCCGAAGCAACTAGCGGTTGCATTAGTAAGAGGCGCATTTGAATTCCAAGGTCAAAAATGTTCAGCAGCATCTAGAGCGTATATTCCTAAATCATTGTGGAAGCGCACATGGGCGTTTATGGAGAAGGATCTCGCATCCTTGAAGATGGGTAGCCCAGAAGATTTTAGAAATTTCATAAATGCAGTTATTGATGAGAAAGCATTCAAGAAAATCAAATCTTATATTACCCGTGCTAAGAAAGATAAGGATGCAAACATTCTTTTTGGCGGAAAATCGGATAGCTCAGTTGGGTATTTCATAGAGCCAACAGTGATACAGGCGAAGAAGCCGAAATATAGAACGATGTGTGAGGAAATATTTGGACCTGTGCTAACAATTTATGTGTATGAGGATAAGGATTTTGATAAGATGCTCAAGGTATTAGACGAAACTTCGGAGTATGCTTTAACAGGATCTATATTTTCTAATGACAGATATGCAGTGAATAAAGCAACACAAGCTTTGAGACATTCAGCAGGTAATTTCTACATTAATGATAAGCCAACTGGTGCAGTTGTAGGACAGCAACCTTTTGGGGGAGCAAGAGCAAGTGGAACGAATGATAAGGCAGGAAGCTATTTGAATCTTTTAAGATGGGTTTCTCCAAGAACGATCAAGGAAAATTTAAATCCACCAAGAGATTATCGCTACCCGTTCTTAGCAGAAGAGTAAAAGCAAAGTTTGTACAACTAATATCATAGAGGCCTAGACTTTAAAAATAAATTAAAGTCTAGGCTTTTTTCTTTTGTGTTGTTAAGTGTTCGTTAGGGCGTGCCCCTTCGGGTCGTGCTGTTCAGGGGTTCCGTCCCAGCCAAGCTGTGACCACTTCGTGCCCTTACCATCACTCACGCGAAATCTTTCGAAGTAGAATATCGCTATGTGATTTTAGACATTATTGTTTTTGATGCTCTAAAAATCTTTAATACTGCACTTGGCTTTTATGAGTCTTGTTAATGGTATGCAAAATTAAATTTGTGCGCGTATTGATCCGCACAAGCGGGAGCGGTTGCCAGCACTCGAGTATAGCATTTAAGGATCTTGACCCATTCGACTACGCTCACGGCAGGTTTTTTTCTTTCTTTTTTATCAAGGAGTCCACTCTAAAAACTAAGTAATCTTTCAAGAATTGTGTTTTCGATTTTATCTTTTTGTTCAATCAGATATTTCTTATTATCTGGTGATAGCATTGATATAGAACTTTGTTGTCAAAAGTTATCTTTTGAGTGATTTATTTGGTAATTCTTGTAAATTGATTGCGATTGCTGTTAAAATCATATGTGTAGATATACGTCTCCATTGTCTGATTCTTACTTTTCCGTCCTTCATCCCTCTCTTCATTTCCTTGATTGTGGCTTCCACATTTGCTCTTAGTGTTCTCTTTTCTTTTGGGATATTTTCAGACCTTAATCTTCTTTGATTGATAAGTATTTGCTTTTCTCCAAAGTAATATGCTTTTTGTTTTCGTGTCCGTTTACCTTTTTAGAGTGGACTCATCAAGAAAAAAGGAAGATGTAAGTAAACATGGTAAAAAAAATCAATCGAAAAGATAATAGTAAAAATAGAATCCGATATTATAAAACGCGGAAGCGCTCATAATTATCGATAACCATAAAAGAAAAACTCTGCTTCAAAATCTTCAGGTTTCTTGAAAAGAAGGTCCCAGAAGCCTTTTATGTGAATGGACTTAGGAATGTACGCGTTTTGGATATTAGTTAAAACTATATCCAAAGTGATATCAAAACTGTAAAGAGGAAGCCCATGCTTTACGCGATACTCTCTTCCAACAATTTGGAGAGTTTCCTGGTCGAAATAGGTGTACATGTATTTTACAACTGTCTTTCCCTTCTTTTTTGTTTTGTATTTCTCCTTTACATCGACTTTGAATGCATAACAATCACCAAAACTTTTATAGTCTTCCACAATTAGCCGATAGTCATAATAGGTACGCATCTTCTCTTTAAAAATTGCCATCTTATCGCCTAAGATAGGTAGACCGGTCGCCTTACCTGGTGAAAAAATAACCTTCTTTAACTGCGTGATCTGATTTTCTAACTGAGATGTATTCTTTGCACTAAAATCCATGATGGTATCCGCTTTTGAAAAGCACTTGCGTCCCTGAGTTAGAAAAGATCTTTTAAAAAGTCGCGACGTATAGTAGTTGTATTCTTTTTTCTTCTTGTAATAATCGCCTTCTACAAATTCATATTCTGTAGCCATTGTTTGGCACGTATCTTCAATGGATTGAATATGTGTGCCAAAATATTCTGCTTTCGTTTTGTTTTTCTTATCGAAGAATTCTGTGTGCATATCAAAACTATACGCATTTCTGCGTAGGTTTTTAAATGCAACATAGAAGCTTTCGTCTTCAAGGATATGATCGACAAAGGATGCCACATCAAAGCCTTTACGCTTTGCTGTTATAACTATGGAATCCATCATAAGGTAAGCGCCAGCACCTAGTGAAGTGCTATCTAGGTTCATAGATTCGTCTTGTGCTCCAAGTTGTAAGAAATGGCAGCCAAGAAGTATGGGGATCAGTAATAGAGTTCTAAAGCAAGATTTACGTACCAACTGAAAGATTCTTGTTAATTTGCACCAAAATACGCTTAAAATGAAAAAAGTAGCAGTTATTGGAGCAGGAACAATGGGAAATGGCATCGCGCATGTCTTTGCTATGCATAATTATGATGTAAATCTGTGTGATGTTTCTGATTCGGCGCTTGAGAAGGCTCTAGAAACAATTGACAAGAATTTATGGCGTATGGTTGCGAAAGAAAAGATATCTGAGGACGAGCAGAAATCTACTATGGGGAATATTATGACGCACACAAATTTGTCTGAAGCGGTGGAAGATGCAGATTTAGTGATAGAAGCTGCTTCTGAAAATATAGACATCAAACTAAAAATTTTTAAGGCACTAGAAGAGCATACGAAGCCAGAATGCATTTTAGCTAGTAACACCTCATCTATTTCCATTACCAAAATAGCAAGTGCTACAAGCAGACCTGACAAGGTTATAGGCATGCACTTTATGAATCCTGTACCGATTATGAAATTGGTAGAAGTAATTAACGGTTATGGTACAAGCGAAGAAACAACAGAACAAATAATACAACTATCACAAAATCTAGAGAAGATCCCTGTCAGCGTAAATGATTATCCTGGATTTGTTGCGAATAGAATTTTAATGCCTATGATCAACGAAGCTATTTATACGCTCTACGAAGGTGTTGCTGGGGTAGAAGAAATAGATACTGTTATGAAACTAGGAATGGCACATCCTATGGGCCCATTGCAACTTGCTGACTTTATAGGACTAGATGTATGCAAGTCAATTCTTGAAGTGCTCTACAATGGTTTTGGAAATCCAAAATATGCGTCGTGTCCTTTACTAAACAATATGGTTCAAGCAGGCAAACTCGGACGGAAATCTGGCGAAGGATTTTATAAGTACGAAAAGGGGAGTAGGGATATTGTTGTGTCCAAGAGTTTTGTGTAATCTGGAATTATAAATATCTAAATAAAGCATCTTGCGCGCTGCTTGATTCTTACAAGAGGGTGTGGGTGCCAGCATTAGAGCTCTGCATTTGAGGATCTTGTATTTTTCTTGATTTTTTTTCAAGAAAAAAGGAAAATTTAAATCGAGAAGATATTTATGAATCGTCTGAATTTGCTCACAGGGACTGTATCTATAAAAATCGCTTTCACATAAAATTCAGAATGAACTCGATATTTTGCGTAAGGGGTAGCAAGGGAGGCTGAGCTTGCGAAGACTGTCTCGCAGAGACGGAACCCCTGAATGACCCGACCCAAAGGGATACGCCCAACAAGTCTTTAAACGTTCTGATTTAGATATTTAGAATGGATTACTCTTTTTTCTGAACAATTCCTAAGTTCTTAGCGCGTGCCTCCCAGTTCTTTCTTGCAAGTTGCTGCAGGTCAGCTACATTGTCAAACTCATCTACAATCTCCATTCCCAAGATTGTCTCAATAACGTCCTCCATAGACAGGATTCCAGACATTCCTCCAAACTCATCCACAACTAAAGCAATCTGCTCTTTACCTTCCATAAGCTTGTCAAAAACTCTTTGGATAGGAGAGCTTTCTGTTACAACAGCTATATCTCTTCGTATTGTTTTGAGTTCGTTAGTGGAATTTTTGTCAATAATTGATTTCAGAACATCATCTTTCATCACAAAGCCCGTTATATTATCCTTTGTGTTTTTAAAAACTGGAATTCGAGAAAAACGCAATTTCTCATTCTCCTCATAAAAATCACCAATGGATATGTCTTCTGGTGCAGCTGTTACCACTGTACGCGGAGTCATGATGTCTTTTGCTCGGACACTATTCAATTTCAAGAGGTTGTCGATTATGCGCGATTCGTTTACAGATGTTGCGCCGGACTTCGCGCCCAGTTTTGCAATAGCTGCAAAGTCAGTCCTACTTAGCACACTCTTATTTTTATCTTTTTTGAGCAGCTTAGTTATTGATTGACTAACCCAAACAAGTGGTGCAAGTGCTATCATTATAAATTTTAAACTAGCAGCAGTAAAACCAGCTAGGGTTCTCCATCTACTAGCGCCTAATGTTTTTGGAATTATTTCGGAAAGAAATAGTACAGCAATAGTCATGATAACTGGAACCCAGAATGAGGTCATTATACCTGCACCCCAAATTTTTGTTGCTTGTGCTCCTACGCCAATCGCGCCGACTGTGTGCGCAACTGTATTTAATGTAAGAATGGCAGCAAGAGGTTTGTCAATGTTTTCTTTGAACCCCTCTAAGGTTTTACCAAGTGAGGAGCCTTCTTGTAATTTAACCTGTACAAATGAAGGCGTAATACTAAGAAGGACTGCTTCCCATATGGAGCAAAGAAAAGAGGCAATAAGGGATAGAAAAAAAAAGGCGATAAGTAAACCCATGGTATATTCTAGAGATTTTGTTCAACAAATATACTATGGATATATAGAAAAAGGGTATATATCAAAAATATATACCCTTGTTGGTTTTAACAGTTGTTATCTTCTGCTAGATAACAATCATTAATAAGCAAGAATTGTACCGTATTTGCTAAAAAGCAAAACCTAGGTTCAACAGAAATCTGCTTGGCTTTTTATCAAAAGAAAAACGCGATTCATTAATTGTGATATGATCTCCAAATCTGCTCAAATTACCTTCATATAGGAATTCAATTCTAATCTTGATGAAATCGAGTCCAAGTCCCAGCAAATAGCCGTATTTCAGTCTATCAGTTGTCTGGCTGTATCCATCGATGTCTATTAAATCAGAGCTACTGTCAAGTAGGACATGGCCTACTGGCCCTATTTTGGCTTTTAAAAATGGGAATATGGGAATACCCACAACTAAAGGGATATCTAGGTTTAGGAAGTGTTCATCAATTATTTGATTCGTGACATCGTCATCTGTAAAACTGTAAGAGTATTTAGTCGAATTTAGTAAAACTCCAGGTTCTACTAATATACCTAGAAGATTAACTCGAGAATAGAGACCAAACTGGAAACCAAAACTAGCTGATTTAGGTTTTAGTCTAAATGATAAATCGCCATCTATGAGCTCAAGTTCTGTAATATTACTTAAGTCATAGCTGTGGACACCGCCTTTTATACCAAACTCAATTTGAGCACATAGGTTGTAACAGAAAAGTATCGAACACAATAAGGAAGTAAGTTGTTTCATATATTAATGTTTAAATTTCGAACGAAATTCATTAAGATAGGCTGATTGCTCCTAAGTTAAACGTAATTTATATTAGGATTTAGTATAATATAACAAAAAAAGTGCCGTAATGCATATTGAAGAAGTAAGTTTTATTGGAAGTTTTAAGAAAGAAAGCCAATGTCCTAAGGAAAAGAGGCCTGAATTCGCGTTTATAGGGCGTTCAAATGTTGGTAAGTCTTCACTTATTAACATGTTGTGTGCCAGAAAGGGTATAGCAAAAGTTTCAAATACTCCAGGTAAAACTCAGAGTATCAATTACTTCGATATCGATGAGAAGTGGTATTTAGTAGATTTGCCAGGATATGGTTATGCAAGAACTTCCAAGAAAGATAGGTCAGGATGGGAAAAGATGATAGAGCGGTTTTTAGTAATACGTGAAAACTTACAAGTTGCCTTTGTGTTAATAGATATTAGACATGACCTTCAGGATATAGATAGAGAGTTTATAAACTGGATGGGAGAGAACAGTATTCCGTTCAACATAGTTTTTACCAAAAAAGACAAACTTAAGAAAGCGCAGGTGAAGAGAAATGTTGATAAAATCCATAATGAACTGCTTAAGTACTGGAATTCTCTACCCCAACATTTTATTACTAGCTCTGAAAAACATGAAGGCAGAGAAGAGATACTCGATTTTATAGAGGAATTAGCGAATAAATTCTGATTTTAGCGTTTAAGAAGTCAAGTGCAGAGTAAATATCCCCATATTATTAAAGATATAGAGGATTGGCCTATACGCAAGTTTGCCAAAAATCGTCCTCAGTTCATCCAAGAGCTGAATCAATATACCTATACAAGAATTAAAGAGCAGTATAAGGATGGCTTGGAGCCATTGCTTAGCAAGACTGTGTATTTAGAAAGTCAGCGTGTTAAAAATAACCCTTGGAAGGTAGATCCCCCAGATGATAAAGAATATTGGAAAGAGCTAAAAGCTGAGTTGACTCAAATTGCTGAAAGAAATAATCAGGATGAAGCATATGATAAACTTTTAAGAAGAATTATAAATAGATATTCTGAAGAAATTGTGGGTGACTTTGTGCCAAAAACCTATCGGTTTGCGAAGGTCTTTTTATCCGGATTTTTCAGAAGAATTTATTTCAAAGCATTTGGTCATGGTTTTTTTAAAATGTGGGGTAGTAAGGATAAGTTATTATCAAAATTTAGGGTCAGTGGATCGGTGGAACATGTACGCGCTTTGTACGATCACGGAACGGTAATTCTCGTACCTACACATTTTTCTAATCTAGATTCTATTCAGATTGGTTATGTCACAGATGTTAAAATCGGTCTTCCAGGATTTAGTTTTGGAGCTGGGTTAAATTTGTATGACATGGAGATCATAGCTTACTATCTACATCGACTAGGACCGTATAGAGTAGATAGAAGGAAGAAAAACCCGATCTATTTAGAAAATTTAAAATCGTATACAAGTCTGTCTCTTGTAAAAAGGAATAGTAATATATTCTTCCCAGGTGGCACCCGTTCGCGCAGTGGTCATTTAGAAGATAAACTTAAGCTAGGATTGCTGGGCTCGGTAATTGATGCCCAACGGTATTGTATAAAGCACAATTTAGATAACAAAATATTTATTGTTCCTGTAGTTGTAAGCTATAACTTTGTCTTAGAAGCGGATAGCCTAATAGAACAACATTTACGTAAAACAGGGAGAGAAAAATATATGAAGACTAAGAAAAGAAGAGGAAAAGTAAAATCCACTTTGAGCTTCATTAAACGATTGTATACAAGAGAATCTGATGTTGCTTTAAAATTTGCTCCTCCTATTGATGTAATAGGTAATTCGCTTAACTTATCTGGGGAAAGCTTGGATAGAAACGGACAGATAGTAGACATAAGTCAGTTTTTTGAAAAAGAAGGTGAAAAAAATAAGGACCTTCAACGTGAAACTGTCTATACCAAAAAGCTAGCTGACAAAATTGTAGATGCTTTTAGAGAAGAAAATGTGATATTAGCCTCGCATCTTGTAGCTTTTGCTGCTTTCAAATTCTTGCAGGAAAAGCACTCTGAACTTGATATTTTTGGCATTGTTCAATTACCTATCAATGAAGTGAGTATACCATACGAAGAATTTATGTTGTATTTTAGCGTCCTAAGAGACAAACTATTTAAAATGAAAGCATTAAGTTTATTGGATATAGATCCAGAACTTAATGGAGAAGTAGGTGAAACCATCCTGCTTGGAATAAAGAATTTAGGAATTTACCATTCTGATTCTCCACTTTATATAGAAAACAAATTCGTTAAAACAAAAAGCTTAAAACTATTATTTTATTACCATAACAGAATGGACGCATATAGTCTATGATTTAATCAAGAGAAGTGAATTTTATAATATACGATCTAGAGGCTACTTGCTGGCGAGGTAGGCCGCCAAAAGGAGTACAAGAAATCATAGAAATTGGTGCCTATAAGGTAAATCAATATGGTGAAATACTAGGTATTTTTGAGAGGTTTATCCGACCCACAGTTAACACAGTACTTTCAGGATTTTGTAAACATCTCACATCAATTTCTCAAGAAAATGTAGATAATGCAGATACGTTCCCTAGAGTTGAAGAAGACTTTAGAGAATGGGTTGACATTTACGATGAAGCGTATGTTTTCTGTTCCTGGGGAGCTTATGATAAGCAATTGTTGATAAATGATTGTGTGCTGCATAAGCGAGACCCAGAATGGTTAGATAACCACATAGATCTTAAAGATGAATACCATAATCTAAAAAAGATGAATAAGCATGGTGGACTTAAAGCAACGGTAAAAAAAGAAGGGTTTGAGTTTACTGGGATTCACCACAGAGCTATTGCGGATGCAGAGAATCTTGCCAAGATTTTCATCAAATACATCGATGAATGGGCTATTTAGTCTTAAATTTTGGTTAATTCATCTTATTCTATGAATGAAAGTGAAACTTTCAACCTAATTTATCGCTTATACCTTTATACTTTCAAATAAATTATAAAACACGCATACAAATGAAAAATCTCTTAATACTTCCTTTATTCCTACTTCTTGCTTTCTCAACAACAGCACAGGAGACTCTTAATAAAGGTGTTATAAAAATGGAATTAACGGAAGCAAGTTCAGATAATGAGCAAATGGCAGCAGCTTTTGAAATGATGAAGGGGAGTGAAACAAACTACTTTTTCAACGAAGAAGTAGCACTTGTCAAACAAAGCTTTATGGGCGGCATGCTTACAATGAGTACGCACAGTAATTCGAAAACTGATGCAACAACATTACTGTTTGATATGATGGGGCAGAAAATGATGGTTGAGACAACAAAAGAAGAATTGAATGCTGCGAATAATACTCCAGAGGCCAAGAAAGCATTGGAGAATATGAAAATAAGCTACGATAAAGCAAATACAAAAGAAATTCTAGGATACAAATGTTACAAAGCGGATGTGGCAATTGGAAATGGAATGCAGGTATCTTTGTATGTCACGGATGAAATAAAAGCAGATAACTCTTTAATTAAAGGCTTAGAGACAGTAAAATTAGACGGATTTCCGTTAGAAGTTACTATGGATATGCCTGAATTTAAAATGGTGTATACGACAACAGCAATTCTAAAAGAAATAGAATCTGCGCAATTAGTACTAAACACCACAGGATATAAAAAAATGACCTTCGATGAGTTCCAGAAAACTATGGGTTCTATGGGTGGTATGGGATTCTAAGATATAAAATATAAGAATTTTGAAAAGGCGTAGCTAAACACTGCGCCTTTTATTTTTTACAGAACAATTTGTATTTTGTGTAAAATCGTGTTTCATGAAAAATAATATTTTTAAAAACTTGATACTTCTTTCTGGACTAGCAGCAATGACTTTCTTAACATCTTGTGGAGCAGAATGTAAAGATTGCCTCGCCAATGGCAACCCGGCTGTTGTAGATAGAGGAGTCGTATGTCCAGAAGAATTTGCAACGAGTGAAGAATTTGATACGTTCATAACGCAATACGAAATTTCAGGTGGCCAATGTAACTAGGTCAACTAAATCTTTCTTTTCATAAATTTAGAAGTCCTTCTTTGCCTACTATGGTTACTGTTAGCGCGTGCTATTAGAAGATGCGTGTTTGTTGAATAATTTATGTAGCTCTATTCACTTTAAATCCTTAAGATGTCAAGAATAATTGTTGAGAAAGTAAATCATATTGCTTTAGTCAAGTTCAATCGTCCCGATAAGATGAATGCACTAGATAGTGAACAGATAGCAGCGATTTTAAAAGTGGGAGAAGAGTTAAAGAATGATAAATCTATACGAGCGGTTGTTTTGACAGGCGAAGGAAAAGCATTTTGTGCAGGTTTAGATATCCAATCGCAATTTAGTACTCTGGGAACTATTAATGTTGCCCAAGTTATAGAACGTACAGATGGCATAATGAATGACTGGCAAAAAATGGTATGGCAATGGCGTCAGCTACCTGTTCCAGTGATTGCAGCTGTACATGGTTATGCATTTGGAGGGGGACTACAGATTATGATGGGCTGTGATATTCGTGTAGTTGCTCCCAATACAAAATTAGCAATCCTAGAGACGAAATGGGGGATCGTACCCGACATGGCAGGGACACAATTATTTAGACACTCTGTTCGAGATGATGTTATTAAGTTACTTACATACACACATAAAATTTTTAGCGGGGAAGAGGCACTAAATTATGGCTTTGCGACTATAGTTTCAGAGAACTATTTAGAAGAGGCGATTCGACTAGCTGAAGAAATAGCATCCAAAAGTCCAGACGCAATTGTTCAAAGTAAAATTTTATTAAATGCTGCGCCTTATTTAAATGAAGAAGACGGATTGATGTTAGAGTCTATTGCTCAAAGTAAACTCCTGCAAACTAAAAATCAATTAGAAGCGGTAATGTCAGGGATGCAGAAAAGAGCAGGAAATTATGATAATTACACGGATTAGCCGCATTGTCAATTTTCTATTATTTAATTGTCAATTCTACTACTTGGTTTTTTTAAGCTGGTTTAATTTTTCAAGCATTCCACTGTAATCTAGATTGTCATTATGTAGGTGACTCGTTTTGTACTCGATTGCAATGGCATCTTTCAAATCTTTGCCATTACACGAATCCATGAGTTCTTTCATGCCCTTCACAACCTTTGGGTCATTAGCTGAAATCTCTTTTGCTAATTCGATGGTCTTTTCGAGGAGTTTGTCACTTGGGTATATTCTATTTATCAATCCCCAATCCAATGCAGTTTTAGCATCAATTTTCCGACCACTTAATGACATTTCTTTGGCTCTAGCCATGCCTATCAAACGCGGAAGTTTCTGAGACATGCCCCAGGTCGGCATAATCCCCACTTTGCTATGTGTGTCAGCAAAAACAGCATTTTCAGAAGCATAGAGAACATCACAATTAAGGGCTAATTCTAATGCGCCTGTAATAGCAAATCCATTTATTGCACCAATGACAGGTTTTTTATTTCCATTAAACATTGTAACAAATGCTGAATCATCTATCAGAGTCGAACTATCATGCGAAAGTTCTTTAAGATCTACACCAGCACTAAACGCTTTTCCGTTTCCAGTTAATACTATGGCATGAACAGTATCATCATTCTCAGCTGTATTAAAACATACAATGAGTTGTTTAACTAAATCTTTTGAAAGCGCATTATAAGCTTCAGGACGGTTTAGTGTGATTATGGCAACCGCACCTGCTTGTTCGTATAATACTAAATCATTATCTTTCTGATGCATGTTTGTTTTGTGTTTTGGTATCAATACGAGTTACGACAAAGTGTATTTTATCGCCATCGTACGTATCGTAATTCATCTCAAGGAAACCTAGGTCTTTGTTGAAATAATATTCTATGTAGCTAATGCCATGAAAATTGTTAAAACTCTGTGCTTTGAATTTATGACATAGTAAATCAGGAATTCCAGCATAGGTTTTAAGTTCTTCGCCTTCATAGGTGTATTGGCTTTCTGTGTGGGAGCCGGAGTAAGTCCCCCCAGCTATTTAAAATGTATATTTTAGATTCTGGCCGGTCAATCATGCTTTGCTTAGATATTGGAAAAATGACTTCAGGGAATGGTGCGATCTCCGTTTTAAAGAATTCATTATTTCGAATTGGGTGTAGCCAAACTTTTTCATCATTTTCAATGACTCCAGTTGTATCGCGTCTTATCCAAAAATTAGAAGTTACAACCTTCGTCAATTCCTCTAAATGGTCAATGGAGTCTTGTTTAGTATAATGATACTCGTAAATTATTTGGCTTTGCAAGCTAGCAGCAGGACTTCCCCAGCCAGTCCCATCTGGTTTTAAGGATATGATGGTATTGGCTAGGGTATCTCCATGACTATTAATTCGTATAGCTTTGTAGATAAGATTTCGTCCATGCTTGAATACGTTTAAATTTTTGTGATGCGAAATTAGTTGTTCTAGTCGTTCATCCATTTTGGTTTTAAGCGTTTTCCACCATTCCGTTTCGTAGTATTTGTCGAATATTCTATAATTCACTAATACTTTTTTCATATCAGTTTCTGTACTCATCGGGAGTATTGCATACAAGTGTTCACGGACACCTTCTTCATTGTCTATCATGCAATTTGAAGCAGCCGCAAATAATCTATGATTGGCATAGCTAGACTCTTTTTCTAATTTGAATGCTTCTTTATATGCTTCTGCCGCATTTTGGTAATCTGCAATATCATAGAATTTACTAGCTCCAATAAGTGCTTTCCATAATGGACTTGGAGCATCTTGAGCAATGCTCGAGACGTTTATAATCAAAAAAAGTAGGAAACAAAATGTAGATTTCATAAATATAAAATGACTTTCAAAAATATAATATACTCTATTTAGCGTATAGTTTTAATAATCTGAATTAAATAAATGGTTCTACTATATGGCGCTTTCGATTTCCAATTAGCGGTTTTACTGCATCCATTATTTCCTTTTCCAGAATAGTAAGAAGTCTTTTCTTTAAAAAGCTCTTGATTGTAACAAAACCAATATCTCTAGCCGGTACAGGATTCTTTATTTGGTAAACAAACGAAGGATTTAAGATAATCGAATTAACAGTTGCTAATCGTGGAAGGAGCGTAATTCCCTGATTGATATGTACAAGTTCAATCAAAGAAAGGATAGAGCCACTATTAAATATTAAGTTGGAGTGTAAGTTCTGTTTTTTCTTCAGGTGGCAAATTTGTCCAATCTGACTCGACAGACAATGGCTTTCCTCAAGTAGCCATAAGCGCGAAACGTCAATTTCGCTTATTTGGTATTTTTTCTTAGATGATACGTTGCCGCGTGTATCATACACATGAAAGTCTTCTTTGAATAAACTTTTTTCACTCAGAGCATCATCTTTAATAGGAAGAGATAGAACACCAACATCAAGTTCTCTGAGTTTTAGCCTGCTTATGATTTCATGGGTAGTTATTTCATGAATTCTAAAATCGACTTTCGGATATTTCTTTAAGATTTTAGGAAGAATGAGAGGGAGCAAAAAGGGGGCTAGGGTAGGAATGATTCCAATTTTTATAGTCCCAAAGAATTCCTCATTTGTTTCTTGGACTATATCGATTAAATTTTCAAATTCATTGTGAATCACAGTAAATTGATTTATCAAAGCCTGCCCTTCCTCTGTTAATTTGATAGGTTTTGTTTTTCTATCAAAGAGAGGCAAGTTAATTTGACTCTCCAGTTTTTTAACCATTGTACTGAGAGTGCTTTGAGTGACAGAGCAAATATCTGCAGCCGCACTAAAACTGCCTGTTTTGTGTAATGCAATCACATAGGCAATTTGTGTAATAGATATTGATGGAGTAAATACTCTCATTGAATATATAGTTTTTATAAATATATATTATTTCTTAGATTTATTCAAAATTTAGAAGGATATGGATAACAATTCAGAAGATATAAGCAAATGCCCATTTTTTAATGGAACGATGCAAAAAACGCAGCCTGCCGGTGGAGGAACAACAAACAGAGACTGGTGGCCGAAACAACTAAAATTAGATATTCTTAAGCAGCATTCAAGTCGAACGAATCCAATGGATTCTGATTTTAATTATGTGGAGGCGTTTAAGACCGTGGATTATGATGGTCTTAAAAAAGATTTACATGCTTTAATGACGGACTCACAAGAGTGGTGGCCAGCAGATTTTGGACACTATGGACCGTTCTTTATCCGGATGGCTTGGCACAGTGCAGGTACGTATCGTACGGGTGATGGAAGAGGAGGAGGAGGAACAGGCCAACAACGATTTGCACCTTTGAACAGTTGGCCAGACAATGGGAACTTGGATAAGGCTAGGAGATTATTGTGGCCTATCAAGCAGAAGTATGGGAATAAAATATCATGGGCAGATCTAATGATCCTAACGGGTAATGTAGCCTTAGAATCCATGGGATTCGAAACGTTTGGTTTTGCAGGAGGACGTACGGATGTGTGGGAACCGGAAGAAGATGTGTACTGGGGATCAGAAATTGAATGGGAAGCTGGAGACAGACGATATTCAGGAGAAAGAGATCTTGAAAATCCATTAGGAGCAGTTCAGATGGGTTTGATTTATGTGAATCCGGAAGGACCAGATGGAAATCCCGATCCCTTGAAAGCTGCACATGATATTCGTGAGACATTTAAACGTATGGCTATGAATGATGAAGAGACAGTTGCATTAATAGCTGGTGGGCATACATTTGGAAAAACACATGGCGCAGGTGATGCTGCATTAGTAGGTGCAGAGCCAGAAGGGGCATTAATAGAGCAGCAAGGACTTGGCTGGAAAAGTGGACATAAGTCTGGTATAGCGGGTGATGTGATAACAAGTGGATTAGAAGTAACATGGACACAGAAGCCTACCGAATGGACACATCTTTTCTTCAAGAACTTATTCGAGAACGAGTGGGAATTGACAAAAAGTCCAGCAGGCGCGAACCAATGGGTTGCTAAGTCAGATGTCTTAGATGTTCCTGATGCATTTCAATCAGGGCAATTTCATAAGCCTACGATGTTAACAACAGATTTATCCTTGCGATTTGACCCAGCATATGAAAAGATTTCAAAGCACTTTTA
>Ga0209828_1001356_pt1 | contig 22296 bp, 21 predicted proteins | sample MaitaG_FD_187429 | JGI IMG/M metagenome (GOLD analysis project Ga0209828, IMG submission 187429) | Marine algal microbial communities from Maine, USA - Maine_Asex2 metaG (SPAdes) (version 2) | ecosystem: Host-associated > Algae > Red algae > Unclassified | place: Maine, USA | collected 2015-01-05
GGATGCTGGTGACAGGATGAGCGGAGCGAATCCGGACTACCCGGGTAGCGGAGCGGTCCGGGACCCCAGACCTGGATGCTGGTGACAGGATGAGCGGAGCGAATCCGGACTACCCCTAGATGCGTTCGATGATGACGGCGGGGGCCATGCCACCGCCGGCGCACATGGTGATCAGGCCGAATTGGCCGTCGGTGCGTTCGAGTTCGTCGAGTGCGGTGCCGATCAAGATGGCGCCCGTTGCCCCGATGGGGTGGCCGAGCGCCATGGCGCCGCCGTTGACGTTGACCTTGTCGCGGTCTAGATCGAGATCGCGTTGGAACTTTTCGGAGACCACGGCAAACGCTTCGTTGATTTCGAAGATGTCGATGTCGTCAATGCTGAGTCCGGCACGTTCCAGCACCTTGCGTGCCGCCGGGACCGGTGCGTTGAGCATCAACGTTGGGTCATCGCCCATATTTGCGGTCGCCACGATGCGCGCACGGGCCTTGAGTCCATGGGCTTTCGCGTAGTCCTCGCTGGCCATCAAGATGGCTGCGGCGCCGTCGACCACACCGGAGCTGTTACCGGCGTGATGTACGTGTTCAATGACGAGGTCAGGAAACTTCTGCGCCATCAGTTCACGAAACGTGGGGTTGTCTTCATGGCGGTAATCGGCGACTGCAGGAAAGCTTGGCTTGAGCGCAGCCAGTGACTCGGCGGTTGTGCCGGGGCGAGGAAACTCTTCGCGATCAAGCGCTAGGGAGCCGTCCGCGTTGTGGACCGGAATTAGGCTCTTATCGAAGCGGCCTTCTGCAATCGCTCGTGCGGCACGTGCCTGTGACTCTGCGGCGTGGGCATCGAGTGCGCTACGTGGGATGTTCTCGAGTGTCGCGATGGCATCGGCGCATACGCCTTGGTGGGGCTGCGGGTGAAGGTCACGAAGATGCAGATTGTTGGCACCCATAGGCAGCAGGCCCTTCTTGGGCAGTGACATCATCTCGGTGCCACCACCGATCGACAGGTCCTCCATGCCAGCCATGATTCCGTGCGCCGCAAGCGTGGTGGCGGTGATACCGCTTCCGCAGAAGCGGTCCAGGGTGACACCGCTCGCCTTGATGTCATAGCCAGCATCGAGCGCCGCCATGCGACCAAGATCGCCCGACTGTTCGCTCACCTGGGAGCTGGTTCCCCATACGACATCGTCGACGTCGGACGTATCAAAGCCGTTGCGGTCCGCAAGCGCTTTGAGCACGGTTGAGCCGAGGTGCTGCGGGTGCAGATGCGAGAGCGCCCCCTTACCCTGCTTGCCAATACCGCGCGGTGTGCGGCATGCGTCAATGATAAGTGCGTCGGCCATGATCGATCCTTTGAGACGTTCAGTGACCTCAACCCTACGGCTGGTCTGTTCGCCAGCAATAACTAACGGCAGGCACGTACTACGTTTGCATGATGCTGAGGGGGGATGAACAACGTCGCAAGAGCCGACTCCCGCTGATTGTGGGCGTGCTTTTGTTGTGGGTTGCGATTATCTCGGTCGGAGCAGGAACCGCAACGGAATCGACGACAGTGATCGGTGTCGCAAACCTCGATGTCGTGTTTTGGATCGTGTTCGGCTTGCTGATTGTGAGCGGTCTGGCATTGCTGCTCTTCATCCGCCCGTTCGAGAGGAATTGGAGTCCACCTGAGCGCGAGAACCGAGCCTGGCTTGTGCTATTGCTGTTCTTGGTCTTGCTGCTTTGGCGACCCGAGATTTTGAACAATGTCATGAACCCGCCCGCAAGCCCCGCCGGTGTTCAAGCGCCGGTCGAGATCGTTGAAGAGGAAGAGCCGGTCGCTCCGGCCGAACCGGTCGCCCAGGCCACCGATGTCATTCTCCTCGTTGTCGCTCTCGCTGCTGTGGTCGGCGTCGTGTACTGGGCGCGGCGCTCGACCACTGAACAATTCGCCGGCGCGGGCGCGGATGCACTCGAGCAGGTCGACGCCGAGCTACAGCGAGCCTTCGCTGAGGCAAACCACGAACTTGAAGCCGAGAGCGACCCCCGAGCAGCGGTTATGAACGCGTACGCAGTTCTCGAAGCGGCCTTTCGTGATCGAGGCCAAGCGAGAATGCTCGCAGAGACACCAAGCGAACACCTCGACCGAGTCATGCGCCGACTTGCAATTGACCGGTCGGCGTTTCTGCAGCTCGGCACGTTGTATGAAGTGGCACGATTCTCCGCGCAGCCAGTTACGACGCAGGACCAACAGCACGCTGCTGCATCGCTTGCTGATGCGCGACAAGCGTTGGAATCGCAACCATGACTCTGCGTTGGCTCTTGCTCGTCATGTTCTGGGGCGCACTGCTTGGATTGTTGATCGCAATATTCAACGGTCAAGACCGGTTGATCTCGTTGCAGCTTTGGATCGCGGTGTTCACTTCGTATCTCGCGCTCCGCATGCTCATGCGCCTCTTTGGGTCACTGCCGCTCGAAGCTTCGGTCCTCACTGGACTCTGGCCGATGCCGAGACGGTCCAAGGCGCCCGATGTCGATCAACGGCTACCCGACCTTCGGGCCACCGAAAGTCTGGTCCTGCGAGCTCGCGACAATGCCCGGGTCCACAACCAGCAACTTCGACCCCGACTGACTGCCATCGCCGCGCACTATTTGCCCACGTACCACGGTATCGAACCGGTTCGACAGCCCGACCGAGCGGCTGAGGTTCTGGGCGAACTGCATTGGCTTATTGACCCCACAATCACCGATCGTTCTCCAACGACTCATGAACTTCAGCGCTTCATGGCCCGTGTTACCCGAGATCATCTGCCAGGAGAAGATCTTCTATGACTGACGCCGCTTCTACCCCAAACTCGCCGATGCCTGCGGAGCAGGCGACGGCCCTGACACGTCAGGTTCGCGATGCGCTTGAAACAGTCATCGTTGGCAAACGCTCACAAATCGAACTGGTGCTCTGCGGGCTGCTTGCAGGCGGCCATGTGTTGCTCGAAGACCTGCCTGGGCTTGGCAAAACTCTGCTCGCACGATCGTTGGCACAGGTCATGGGACTCACCGTGGGACGAGTGCAATTCACACCTGACCTCATGCCTGCCGACGTGACAGGTTCGCTGCTGTTCAATCAGCAGACGCACGAGTTCACGTTTCGACAAGGCCCGATCTTCAACAACGTGATCATTGCCGACGAGATCAATCGTGCCCCGCCAAAGACCCAGGCAGCGCTGCTCGAAGCGATGCAGGAACGACAGGTCACCGTCGACGGTGTGTCGCATCCGCTGCCTCGACCGTTCATGGTTTTGGCGACACAGAACCCAATCGAGTTCGAAGGCACCTATCCGCTTCCCGAAGCCCAGATTGATCGCTTCATCTTGCGCACCTCACTGGGGTATCCAAGCCAAGACGATGACGCCGAGATCATCCGCCGCCGTCTCAGCCGCCGTCGCGACGATGTGACCCTCACGGCGACGGTCGACCAAGCGAACGTGGTAGTCATGCAGGCGACCCTTGAAGACGTGGTGGTCAGCGACTCGATCATCGAGTATTGCGTTGCGCTGGTTCATGCGACCCGAGCGAGCGGCCAAGTGCAAGCCGGGGCCAGCCCACGCGGGGTCGAAGCGCTCGTCAAGCTGGCACGGGCGCGGGCCATGCTCGCCGACCGCAACTATGTGACCCCCGATGACGTCAAGTCGATCGCCATGCCTGCGTTGGCGCATCGCATCGTGCTGCGACCTGAGTTGTGGGTGCGCGGCATGCAAGCAGACGCTGTCGTAAAAGAAGCGCTTGCTTCGGTCCCAACCCCGAGCACATTGCCAACGGACTCCTCGCAGTGAAGCGACACGCGACTGATCGCCTGCCGGTGGCTATTGGTTTGACAGTGATTGGCGCGCTCATCGCCGTGCTCGCGGGGTACGCCGAAGTCGCGCTGGCGACGGTCCCGTGGGTTGTGTTGCTCGTTCTTGGTTCTGCGAACACAGAACGACCGGACGTGGCTATTGCACTGTCCTTGGACAACGACCGCGTCATGGTTGGCGACCAAGTCGAGATAAACGCGACCATCTCTTCGACACAACGCTGTCACGTCAAGGTAGGTCCCAAGCCAGCGGCAGCTTTTTGGTCGAGCGACGTAGCTGACGAGGACCGCAGGGTGGTAGCGCAAGTCGACGCGGTCACGGCACACACTGCAACCGAGTTGTCGTTTGAGCTCGATGCCTATGAGTGGGGAACCCACGACCTCGGTCGAGCCCGAGTCGACGTGCTCGCTCCCTACGGATTGTTTCAATTTGCTGGTGGCTTCGCCGAGCGACGCTCGGTGCGGGTACACCCCGAACCAACGAAGCTGCGCGATCTACTGACCCCATGGCTCGTCAAGCGCGTGTCCGGTACGCACCCATCAGGCGAGACATCGCGAGGAATCGAATATGCTGACCTCCGAGAGTTCGCTGCCGGCGACTCCATGCGAGACATCAACTGGCGCGCTAGCGCCCGGTCAAACGACCTGATGGTGTCGCAACGGCACCCCGACCGGGCCACCGACGTGATCTTGCTTGTCGACTCGTTCGTAGAGTCAGGCCATGACGCACGCGCCGTCTTCAGTTCGGTCATCGAAGCGACGGTCGCGCTCGCCGAAAGCCATCTGGCCGCGACTGACCGAGTCGGGCTCATCGAGTTTGGAGGATTGCTGCGTTGGGTGGCACCAAACACCGGCCGAATGCAGCTGCAGCGAGTGGCCGACGCGGTGCTCGCAACTGGTCTATTCGAAAACGCCGCCAAAAAGGATCTGCCGCTATTGTCGCCACGGGCGCTTCCTCCACGGTCGTTCCTGATTGCGCTGACACCGCTGCTGGATCAGCGATTCATAGACGCCATCTTCACCGCCCACAAGCGAGGGCACGACGTTGCCGTTATTGCATGCGTGCCCAACGAGGTGCTCGCCGCCGATCCGTCCGACGCCGAGCAGGTAAGCCGGCGCATTCGAGACGCCGAACAGGAAATGTTGCGCGACCGAATGGCCAGCCAGGGCATCGCTTCGGTGCAATGGGAAGCAACCGAACATCTCGACGCGGCGATTGGCGAGTTGCTTCGCCGCCGTCGGCGATCAGGTCGAATGAAGGTGCGCTGATGCGTGCGGGAGTCAGCTACACGATCGGCGCTGCGTTGCTTGCCGCGTTCACGACATTGCTGACCACTGCGACAGCGGCGCACCAAACACCTGCAGTCAGCCAGTTAGCTGTCGTGAATCTGGTCGCTTTTATGGTTCTACTCATTCTTGGATCGCGCCGATTCATCGGCTGGACCGCGTTGGCGGTCCTTGCAATGATCGCCATTGAGGCTGGCGTCGGCAACGAGCCGATCTGGATTCGATCCCTGACTATCGGGTGCCTGTGGTTCGTGGCCGTCGAGGCGGCCTGGGAGGCAATCGAACGTCGCGGTGGGGCCACGTACAGTCGACGGGCCCAACTGCAGCGAGTACAAGACGTTGCCACCGTCGTTGGCGTCTCGGTCGCGGTTGGTCTGGTCGCAATCGCAGCGACGTCGTTTGCCCCGGTCCGGTCCGTTGCGCTGCAGGCGTTCGTGCTTCTCGTGCTGCTTGTTGGCTTGTCACTCTTTGCGCGCAGTCTTGTCGAAGACCAGGGTTGACTTAGGAGACGAGAGCTTCGAGTATCGCAGCGACGCCGAAGTCGCTGTTGGTGCCGGTGGTCTCGTGGCCTGCGGCCAAGACGTTGGCGCTGGCGTTAGCCATTGCGATGCCCCGCCCGGCCCAGTCGAGCATGGTTAGGTCGTTGTCGTTGTCACCGAACGCAATGACCTCATCGGCACCGATCGATAGCAGCTCGCACAGCCGTGCCAACGCCGATCCCTTGTCTGCTCCCTCTGGGGTGAACTCGACAAAGGAGATACCCGATGTGGTCACCTGGGTACCGGCGGGCACGACAGGCTTGGTGGCGGCTATCAGTTCGTGATTGGTCAGATCGGGATGGGTTACAAAGATCTTTCCGATGTCGTTGGAAGCAAAGGGCACCGCAGAGTTGGTGCGAGGTTGGCCATCGAAGGTGAGCGGAAAAGTTCTGACGAACGCAGCGTTGTAGCTAAACCCAGAGGTGTGCTCGAAGCTCACCCCAACGTCGCCGAGTTCACGACTGAGTGCTGCCTGGATCTCGGTGATTTGGGCCTCGCTAAAAACCAACCGCTCTTCAAGCGTGTTGGTTTGCAAGTTCAGTCGATGGCCACCATTCGATCCGATGAACCAATCGGCGTTGACCCCGGCCCCGGTCACCCGCTCGGCACCGCCAAAGTAGCTACGGCCGGTAACTGCAGCGAACACGACCCCCGTGTCCACGAGCGCATTGACCGCTGCAACGGTCCTGGGTTCAGGAACATGGTCGGAGCCAAATAGCGTGCCATCGAGATCCGACGCAATAAGTCGTACTTTCATTGGCACCTTGTCTACACGCTGGCACCGGCCAGCATTTGATTGACGCTGTCCTGCGATTGCTCAAATCTGAGCAAAGAGGGTGATGTCGTAGCGGCGCACGGTCGTACCATCGCTCGCCGTGACCTTGTCGCGAAGCACGCCGCCACTGCGTTCGATCACCCTCGCTGAGTAGACGTTCTGATCGGCGCATGTGAGAAGCGCCGCCTCAATGCCGACGCTGCGAGCGACTATCACGGCGTGGGCTAAAATGTCAGTTGCATAACCCTTGCGTCGATGCTCAGCGAGAACCCCGTAGCCGATGTGGCCACCCTCATGGGCCAGGAAGTCGTTGAGTTTGTGGCGTATCGAGACCCTTCCGACGACGATGTTGTCAACGACAGCGATAAGGAAGGTCGCGGGGACGTAGCCGTCGGGCAGGTCGACCCCGTATGAGAATTTCTTCAGTCGTTCGACGTATGCGGAAAACGGTTCGTGGGATTGATAGTCCAACGCAAACTCGAAGTCTTCGGACATCATGGCGTTGTGCCCTGCCACGACCTGCGACTCATCCCCAGGACGGACTGGTCGCAGTATGACGTTGGTGCTCATCTGAGCAACGTACAACTTGGACGCGCTCGCCGGCGGGCCATTTCTCGCCATTGCGATCCAGGAAGTGGGACGTGAGGGAGGTCGCACGGAGCGCGCTTTCCCGTGACGCTATTTGTCGCCTACTGTGCCTGCATGGCTAGGCGACAACATGGCGGATCGGTTTCAGGTGCACGCAAGCGCGTTGTTGTTCTCGTTGCGCTGGTTGCGGTCGTCAGCGTGCTCCTTGCATTTGAACAGGCTGATGCGCAACCGATTGAGCCGGTTGAACAATGTCAGTTGTCCCCCGGCTCCACTGCGATCCTGACCCATTCAGGGTTCCCCTTTTCGTCGGATCTCGTCGCCAGCACCGGTACGTACCGGGCTGCGGCACTGTTTGTCGATTTCAACGATCGACCCAACACGGAGTCGACCCAAGATGCCTTCGCCGCGGCGTGGCAGCCCGAGGCCGCGGAGTTCTTTGAAGAACAGTCACAGGGACGCATAGACATCCAGGTAACACCAGTTCAACAGTGGTTGCGGATGAGCCGAGACTTCGCGCAGTACTCGTTGGGAATAAACGGAACAAGCTCGACCGACATCGTGAGTGAAGCCGTTGCGCTTGCAGACCCACTCTTCGATTTCACAGATTTCGATAGCGTCTGGATCTTCTTCGAGAAGACGGCCGAGCGCAACGGTGGTGAAGCCTGGTTAACGGCCCATCCGCCGCACTTTGTGAACGCCGAAGACGGTGCCGTGAGCTTCAACAATGCACTCATTCTGGGCACGTACAACTTTGGCCCTGCGACCTCTGCGTTTGATCAGTTTGACGGGTTCCTCGCACACGAGATTCTGCACACCATGGGATTGCCTGATCTCTACAACTGGGAACGTACGACCGACGTCGGGCCACCAGAGTCCTGGCGCTTTGTCGGCAACTTTGACCCCATGGGGGTGTTTCTTGGGTTCGCCGGAGGAACCCTGAGCGGAGCTGTGAGTCCGCGCAACGGAAGCGAACTTATGGTGTGGCAACGTTGGCAGCTGGGGTGGGTGAATGACACCCAGGTGTTGTGCGTCACCGACGCCGTTCCCGTCGAACGCATCCTCACTCCAATCGCCGAGCAAGGCGGTAAAAAGGCGCTTGTTGTTCGACTCGGCGAGACCACGGTGCTTGTGGCAGAACTTCGGACACAGTTGCGCTACGACGCCGACCTCGAAGCCGAAGGCGTGCTCGTGTACACCGTCGATTCCGAAGCACTGCCGGGTGACGGGCCCATCCGGGTTCTTGGCGATCACGATGGCGATTTCCCGAACGCTTCAGGTCTGCTGCAGCCCGGTGAAGCAATCGAGCACGACAACTACACCGTCACTGTGGGCGCCGCCACCCCAGAGGGGTACGAGGTTCGCATCGACGGGCCAGCGACATGCCAAGGTCAGCTCGTAACGATCAACATGCGGGCGAACGGCGGTAACGGAATCGGTACTGCGGGTGACGACGTCATTCTTGGAACTGTGGGCGACGACGTGATCGATGCAGGCGCCGGCAACGATCTGGTGTGCGCCGGCCGTGGCAACGACACTGTGGTGGGTAGTGAAGGCGAAGACGAGTTGTATGGCGAAGCGGGTGACGACGTGATCCGCGGCGGTCCTGGCAACGACGAACTCAACGGCGATAGTGGCAGCGACCGCCTGTTCGGCGGAAGTGGTGAGGACTCGATCAGCGGTGGCAACGGTGCCGACTTCCTCGGCGGCTTCGGCGGCGCAGACACCATCTCTGGCGGTAACGGCGATGATCTCATCTTCGGTGGGTTTGGCGGTGACACGATCTTTGGTGGCGCTGGGAATGATGAAATCCACGGGCTCGTAGGCAACGATGTCATCCACGGCGACGCCGGTGACGACCTGCTGTTTGGTGAGCGTGGTAACGACGTCATCGACGGCGGTGCCGGCGATGACGTTGGTCGCGGTGGCAACGCAAACGACATTCTCGATGGTGGCGAAGGCGACGACGAGGTGCACGGCGGCAAGGCCGATGATTCTCTTTCGGGCGGTAATGGCACAGATCTTTGCGTTGGCAACACCCAGTTGGTGGCTGATGTCGCCGGCCCCGACTGCGAAACGACCTTTGGGGTTCCTTAAGCCAGTTGTAGGCCATGTCCGGTCGACCGGTGATCTTTCGACCCGGGCGTCAGAGTTGCGGGGCCGGGAGCTCGCTCGGCCGCGTAGGCTCTGACGGTGCACATACGCCAAAAATTCTTCACCGTGCTTATCGTCTCGCTCGTGTTCGCATCTGCATGCGCTACGACGGCTGATGATCCATCGACGACGGCGCTAGCAGAGGTGGCCGCCGCAACGACAACACCACCGACCAATGCACCCGAACCTTCGCCGACCATTTCCCAAGAGCCAACAGCGCAGCCACTCGCGGAGCCAACAGCGGAACCAGCCGATGAGCCAACAGCGCAGCCACTCGCGGAGCCAACAGCGGAACCAGCCGATGAACCAACAGCGCAGCCAGCCGATGAACTAGCCAGCGTGAGCAGCGCCGAGGATGAGCGAGTCATCGCCGCGATCACGAGAATCCTCGACCTGGGTTTTCCGGCAGCTGCAACCGACTTCAACCCAGAGTGCTTCGCAACCGGAATTGTAGAAACGCTCGACGGGGCGGCAGGGATCGAAGAACGCTATGGGATCACCGCCGAGGACTTTGAGAACTTCGCGAACATTGGCGCCTACGATCTCGACCAGGTCACCGCCGAACAGCTCACCGAAGCTGTCTGGCCATGTGCCGATTACATCGGGCTCTTCATGGCTTGGGATCCAGCCTTCATGGTGGCCCAGGACTGCCTCAGGGAAGAGATCCCCGAGGACCTCGCTAAGAAGTGGATGGTGGCGTCGTACATGTTTGACGGCGGTGAATCACTGAACATCGAACCTTGGGACCAGCTCTCCTTTGTGGCGCCGGCCGCAGCCGAAGCGTGCGGCGTCTCCTAGGCACACCAACCATTGGCACAACGTCAGATCGCCAGCCGGTGCCTGTGGAACACACCTGGCGCTTGAACACCTGGCGCGCTGCGATACTCACACGATGACGAATGACGAGATCGATGCGTTTCTGCTTCAACCCCGCGATGCAGTGCTGAGTGTCGCCCTGCCGAAGTCGGGTCGCGCGGTCGGCACACCTGTGTGGTTTGTGTGGGACAACGGTGTCGCTCGATTTCAGAGTCCAACGACGACGGCAAAGACCCGAGCGCTACGGGCCACTGGACGCGCGAGCCTGTGTGTACACGAGCAGCCGCTGCCGATGAACCGCTACGTCACACTCGAGGGAACAGTTCGAGAAGTTGAGTTTGACCTTGAGCACGACATCGCCGCCGCCGCTCGGCACTATCTTGGCGAGGACGCACCGGCCTTCATCGACAAAATCGAGCAGGCCCTGGCAGCGGGTCGAGAGTGGGCCAGCTTTGAGCTCACGCCATCGCTCGTTTCGGCTCGCCAACAATCGCTGCTGTAGGTCGTCAGCGAAAGTCTGGATGCGTGATTGCCAAGAGCGCGGCGGCGCGCTCCTCGACCGGCAGCCCGCCAAGCCTGGCGATTCCGAACTCGGTAACGATGTCATCGACCAAATAGCGGCCGATCGTGGGCGTGACGCCTTCCGCAAGAGAATCGACGATTCGTGAGATCGTGCCTCGAGCCGCGGTGGCAGGAAGCGCGATGATGGAGCGACCCGATGGCGACGCCCACGCCGCGTACGCAAAGTCAGGCTGACCGCCGGGGCCACTTACAACACGGCTGCCTGCCATCTCTGCATTGACGGCGCCGTCGCCCGCGATTTCGAGCGCCGAGTTGATGGCTACGAAGTCCTCGATCTTGCACAGCGTCGCCAAACCATGTGAGTACGAGGACGGCACGACCCGGATGGTGTCGTTGCGGTGGACCCAGTCGAAGACTTTGCGGGTCCCCGCAATCGCCGCCGTGATCATCAGGCCAGTGTCGGTGTTCTTTCGTGCCCCGGTTACCGCACCCCCATCGACGAGATCAACGATCGCATCGCTGATCATGCCGCCATGAAGTCCCAGATCTTGCCGGTCGCTCAGCGCGGCAAGGATTGACTCGGGGATTGAACCAATCCCAAACTGCAAGACGGAGCCGTCGTCGATCAGAGTCGCTGCGTGTGCTGCGATTGCCAATGCAGCATCATTGGCGTGCGGCACCACCAGTTCGGTCAAGGGGTGATCGACGTCGACGAGCAGATCGATCTCATCTCGATCGAGCTCGCTGGCACCAAACGTGTACGGCATCTGCGGGTTGACCTCGGCAATCACCAGGGGAGTGGTTCGCACGGCATCGATCGTGGCCCCGCCACCCACTCCCAGGCTGAACTTGCCGTCAGGACCCGGCGGGCTGACCTGCACCAGCGCAACGTCTGCCGCCACTGGCCCACCCGGTGCGATGAACCGGGCGAACTGGCTGTAGCTCGCCGCGACCGTGCGCAACACGCCCGCGTCTCGCATCGCAGATACGGCACCACTGGGTTGCAGCGACAGGTGATGGAACGGATCACCGGCATGATCGAACACAGCGAGCGGGTGAATCAGGTAGTCGCTCACGAACTCCAATCGAGTCCAGCGGTTGCGGTCGTCAGCAATGGCTTCGACGAGTGCCGTGGGTGTGGCGCAGATTGGCGCTACGTAGACACGCGTGTTGTCGTCAATGGCATCGAGCGCCTCAGCCACGGTTGACGTGCTTCCCGCTCGATCGTGGCGTCGTGCGGGAGCGAACATGTCATAGGTAGCCATAGCGCAAGTGTGGCAGGTCGCTTGTGTGCGGCCAGAGGCGAGGCCCCCAACGCTGCCCGGCGCGGTGAGTAGTGTTTGGCGATGGCACGAGTTGCAGTGGTAGGTCCCGGTTCCGTTGGCGTATTTTTCGCAGGTCATCTCGCAGCAGCGGGTCATGACGTCGTCGCGTGCGCCCGCCGTCCGTTCGATCGTTACGTCATTGAGTCACAGCAGTTTCCGCTGGACATTGAGGCAAACGTGGTGGTTGACCCCGCCGAGATCACCGAGACTGCAGAGTGGGTGTTGCTCAGTGTGAAGGCGCACCAAACGCCAGGCGCTGCGCCGTGGCTGAACGCCTTGTGTGACAGCAACACCAGGGTCATGATTCTGCAAAACGGTATCGAGCATGATCTTGCCGACGAGTACGTGAACGGCGCCGACACGATCCCAACGGTCGTGTATTGCGGCGCTGGCCTGCAAGACCCCGGACATATCTTGCACACGAGTTCTGGCCACTTGATCGTTCCCGACGAACCACATGGTGACGACATGGTCGCATTGTTTGCCAACTCGAAAGCCGAGGTGCGACCAAGTAACGACTACGTCACACCAGCGTGGATGAAACTCAGTATGAATGTGACTCTTAACGGACTCACTGCGTTGACGGGTCGCAAAATCCCCGTTATTGGGGATCTGGCGATTCGCCCCGTCGCCATCGACCTCGTTGCAGAGTGCTGGCAAGTCGCTCGGGCCGACGGTGCCGACCTTGACCCGGCTGATGCCGAGAAGACCGTCGATGCGATCATCGCTCGCAACCTCGATGAAGGCACGTCGATGTACTTCGATACTCAGGCAGGTCGCCCAACCGAACACGACGCGATCCACGGCGCGGCGCTACGACGGGCCGAGCATCACGGCATCGACACGCCGACAATCCGAGTTGTGCACGCGTTACTCGACGCCCGCAACCGGATCCACGAAAGCGAGTAACTCATGGGACTGCACCCAAAGCCACGGGACCTGCATGAAGTTCGTACCGACGACCCAATTGAGTTGTCCACTCGGGTCATCGACGAAGGGGTTGCGACCGAACCGGTTAACCGTGTTTCGAATGTGCTGACCGAGATCGATGACGACGTGGCTGTCGTTGAGTCGTTCAGCCATATGGTCGTCTTTCGAACCGACGAAGGCTTGGTGAGCTTTGACGCATCGGGCAAAGGCACGGGCGTCGCAGTCAACGAGGCGCTGCGCGGGTGGCGAACGGACCGAGTGCATTCACTCATCTATACCCACGGCCACGTAGACCATGTCGGCGGCTCGGGAGCGGTGCTCGCCGATGCCGAGGCGCGTGGCTATAACGCTCCGGTCGTAGTTGGCCACGAGAACGTGCCGCGGCGACTTGAGCGTTACGACAAGACAAGCGAATGGAATCAGATCATTAACCGTCGCCAGTTCGGCGGTGTCTCGCCACGGGCAGGTCTGAGTATTGCTGCCGACCTTCCCACGTTTTTGCCGAGTGACGCTGCGTGGCCAACCGTGACCTACCAAGACTCGATGACCATCAACGTTGGTGGCCTTGAGATGCACCTTCACCACGGCAAAGGTGAGACCGACGATCACACCTGGGCGTGGATCCCCGAGCGAAAAGCAATCTGCACGGGTGACCTGGTGGTGTGGGTTTTCCCGAACGCTGGTAATCCGCAGAAGGTGCAACGGTTCCCCGGCAAGTGGGCGGCTGAACTACGCAAGATGATCGCCCTTGAACCCGAACTGCTTCTTCCCGCTCACGGCTTGCCAGTCCGCGGTACCGCTCGTATCACTCGCGTACTCACCGATATGGCAGACGCGCTCGAAGGTCTGGTGCGCGACACCGTTGCCATGATGAACGGTGGCGCATCGCTCAATGAGATCGTGCACACCGTCAAGGTTGATGACGACAAGATTTCGCTGCCGTGGTTGCAGCCTGTCTATGACGAACCCGAATTCGTCGTGCGAAATATCTGGCGGTTGTACGGCGGCTGGTGGGATGCCGACCCGGCCAACCTCAAACCATCTACGACCAGCGCAGTCGCAAGCGAAGTCACTGCCCTCGCAGGTGGGTCTGGCGCGCTCGTCGCCCGGGCGCAAGAACTCGCCGATGCCGGTGACTTTCGCCTCGCATGTCATCTCATCGAGTTTGCGGCCAACGCAGATCCGGCCGACCGCACCGTTCACGGCGCGCGCGCCGAGATCTACCGCGCGCGGCGGGCTGCTGAGTCATCGCTAATGAGCAAGGGCATCTACGCCGCTGCAATGCGGGAGTCCGAAGCTATTGCGAACCCCACCGAACAGGAGTAGCCACTAGCGAGCCAGATGCGCGTCGAGCGCTTCGAGACACTCCATCATGTTCGTGCGGCCAAGGCCAATCCGGAACCGGTCAAATGGCACGTCGGCGAGCGCTGATTTATACACCGAGGTTGGCAACAAGAACACTCCGTCTTGTTCGACGGCGCGCGTGCAGAATTCGTTGACGTCGCCGGCGACGTAGCGCGGAAAGCAGACGCAGCCGCCGTCGGGTGGCTGATAGTCGAACAGGTCGCCGTGCCGGCCCATGAACTCCACCACGGCCCGGTTGTTCTCGGTCACGATCGCCCGGTTGCGATCCAATATCTTGTCGCTGTTTCGCAGAGCGATCACGGTCAAGTACTCGCTCGGCCCCGCGTTGCAGATGCTCGTGTAGTGCTTGGCCCGTTCGAGTTGGGCCAAAGCCGCAGTGTCACGGCTTGCGATCCAGCCCACCCGCAGACCTGGCAGTCCATAGGCCTTTGATGTGACCGATATCGACAGCGCACTGGGGTTGATCTCAGTTGCGGCGGCGAGCGTGCGCGCCGGGTCCATTTCGATGCCGCGGTACACCTCGTCGGACACGACACGAATGCCACGATCATGACAAAGCTGATTGAATGCGAGCCACGTTGCATGATCGGGAACGAAACCTGTGGGGTTGTTTGGGAAGTTGACCGAGACGAGTCGTGTTTCCGGTCGCAGCATCGACTCAAAGCGATCGAGATCTAACGTCCACTGGAGATCAGCACCCTGGCCGGTCCAGAGCGGTAAGCCGTCTACAGAGATGCCAGTCGCAATGGGAAGTGACTCGATCGTTTGGTAATTCGGCACTGTCACGATGACATGATCGCCTGGTTCAACAAACAACTGCATTGCCCAGAAGAGCGCCTCACCTGCGCCAGCAAACCCCAGGACGTGGTGGGCATCGAGCGCCTCGGTATCGGGCGAGCGATAACTATCGGCTACAGCTTGACGTAGCTCTTCGGTTCCCCATGTAGGGGTGTAGCCAAGCTGCAAATCAGCAAAGCCTTGGCGATCGGCTTCGCTACCCATGTCGAGCAGCTCGTCGATCGACATGGTTTGTGCGTCAGAGGCGGTTAGGTGATGTTGTGCAGTGAATTCCCACTTACTGAAATACGTCTCCAATTTGAAGTCGGGCAGCACCAATCGATCGCTCATGAAGTAACTCGCATCGCGTCATCTTGCCAGGTCGAGGAGAAGCTCATCCCTCGATTGTCCCATGCCTCCCGCAAGGTGTGCAGCTCGCGGGCAGACATGGGCAAGGTGTGCAGCTCGCGGGCAGACATGGGCAAGGTGTGCAGCTCGCGGGCAGACATGGGCAAGGTGTGCAGCTCGGAACGTGCGACGATCAGTTGCCGGCGGATGCGTCGGCCAGGCACTGCTGCTGGGCTTCGAATGCTGCTTCGGCGTTCTCCCGGTTGTCTTCGTCTGGCCTGCGCACCATCGGGCATGTCATCGATACGTTTCCACGCAACGGTGAACGACTCGTGGAGCGGTTCTTCGGCGAGCTCGGGGCTTGCGCACCGTCGCAGGCAAAAGCGCCACAGATCTTGATAGTGGGCGTTCCAAAGATTGGTGAACACCGAGATGCGGTCCGTGGCGGAGGCCGCCTGCTGCGGGTGAAGTTCTGTCATCACATCCACCACATGCCCCACAACGCCGGGACCTTGCAGAAATTCTTGCGCAATGATCCGATTCTCGTCGGTCAGCGACCTCAAGCGGCTGCCCGGGCAAGCGATTGGGTCGAGTCATCACGATGCCATGCGGGAATCACCAGCGAACCCGGTCATCAGTTCCGCTTGGGCGACGACGCGTGCAAAGATGGCGCATGCTTGAGCTTGTTGGATTTGCACGCGACACTGCCGCCGCTCAGGGCCTTGTCGACCGAGTAGGTGGAATCGCGTACGTGAACCATCCCACTGAAAGCGAGAAGCGGCCGTTCTCGGCGATGGTCCGAGTGGGCACCGACGACATCGAAGCGGTGCGCTCGGTGAGTGATGCCGGGCTGTACGTGTGCTTTAGTCGGGTGATCAAACCACTCGTCGGCGATGCCCCTGCAGACCGGTCGATTGCCACTTTCGGGCTTGTGCGGAACCCGGCGATGACGCACCGAGAATGTGATGATCACTGGCGCGACAAGCACGGGCCACTCGCGCTGAAAATGCATCTCGCAATGTGTGACTACACCCAACTCTCGGTCGTGCACACGCTCGGTGGCGACGAGCTCGACGGCATTGCCATGTGTGCCTTCGCAACCCGCGAGGACCTGAGCAAACGCTTCTTCAACGACGATGATGCCAAGACAGCGATCATCGCCGACGTCGCAACGTTCGCGCACCCCAGCGCCTCACCCCCACGCGTCGTGCTGCAACAGATGACCTAGCCGCCACGGCGAGCGGACGGATGGGTCGTTTCGAATGCCATCGGTCGCCACTGCGACTTGAGGGATGCTCAGACTAGCCAGCGGCGTTTCAAACGATTCAGAGCGGCGATCGATTTCGGGTGGGTTTCGCCGAGTGTGTCGGAGTATTGGGTTGCGACGAGTTCTGCGAGTTCAGTCGCTTCCTCGAATCGGTCCGAGGCGACGAGCATGCTTGCCAGATTGTTGAGGCTCGCCAGGGTGTCTGGGTGGGTTTCGCCGAGTGTGTCGGAGTATTGGGTTGCGACGAGTTCTGCGAGTTCAGTCGCTTCACCCACCCGACCAACAAGGCCATACACGGTTGTTAGAATTTTTCGACTCAACAACGTGAGTGGTGCAGTCTCGCCGAACGTGTGTGCATGTTGGGCTAAGACCATTTCTGCGAGTTCAGTCGCCTCGCTCGCCCGATGCAGAACGGCATAAAGATGTGCGACACCAGTTCGAACCAACTGTGTTGCGCGGTGAGTTTCTCCGTATGCTTCGCCGACCTGGGACAACACCAAATCGGCGATCTCTAGAGCCTCGTCACCGCGGCCGGCCATGCTTGAAAGCCACGCAAGATCGACGCCGATCAGCAGCGTTCTCTCATCCGTTTCACCAAATGCGTCGACACTATGGGTCCATGCCAGCTCAGCAGCCTGAACGGCGTCTTCGTACCGGCTACCGCTGCGATAACAAGAGGCGAGATTTTCGAGAACGCGGATTCGCATTGCTGGGTTGAGCTGAGCAATGGCGGTCTGTGCTGCGGAGAAGTCCCAGTTTCTGGCTGAGAATTCTGCGACGAGTGCTAGTACGTCGTCACCGCTGTCGGTTTCCTCGTAGAGACGGCGCACGCGATCGAGCCATTGAGCGCTCTCTGGCGTTGGCTCGAACCCTGCGGATGCGAGCGCCTGGTCAGCGATATCCACCCGAAGATCGGACTCACCGTCGAGGCGGGTTTCGATAGCTCGCCGGATCACGCTTGGCAGATCGAGTAAGGGCTTGGCATCTCCGTTGGCAAGGGCGAGCAGCGCGTCGAAGATTGTCCCCAGGCGTTGCAGCGAGGGCGGGTTCGCGGTTGGTAGTGACAGCATCCACCGTGTCGTAGTTGTTGCGTCGTCGCCGGTGAGTTCGATGGCGGCCCGGAAGATGTATTGGTTCTCCGATTCTCGCTCGATTTCGTCGGGGTCGAACCAGAGTTTTACGAAGTTCAAGATCGTACTGATCTCTTGGCTGGCGTTGTGTTTGAGTTCGAGTGCGAGTCGAAGGAGCGGTTCGCTGAGCTCATAGTAGGTGAACCGTTGATCAACGAGTTCGGCGAGCGGAGAGTCCACCGGTCGGACCCAACCCTTCGAGGTCAGGTCACGCAGCGTCTTGGTGATCGTGGTTGATGTGGCGTCGATGTGCTTGGTCATTGCTTTCGCTGACATTGCGCGATCTTGACGGACCAGCGTCAAAACGATGCGGCGTTGCAGCGGGGCCAGTTGGCGTAGCTGCGACTGGTAGTACGGGGTGATGTCGTCAAAGTTCTCGACGAGATAGTGCACGAGTTCATCGAGCTGGTCGATTCCAAGGCCTTGGGCAAGTAGCGCCCAGATACGCGGTTGGCCACCTGCGAGTTGCTCGATCGACTGCACTCTTCGCCGTGCCATCTGCTGGCGTTCGGGGTCATCGAGCTGCTCGACAAAGGTGTCGTCTCCAATGACCTCGGCGCGCCGTTTTAGGTATTCGACGGCTTGGTCGGTGGTGAATGGTTCGAGTCGAACATGGTTGAAGAATCCGTAAAAGGGTTCGGGCTGGTCAGCCAGAGGTTTGCTAATTGCGGTCGTGGTAACCACGAGTTGCAGGCAGCGTTCGGACTCAATGAGACGCCGAAACTGCTGTTGGCCAAGGTTGCCGATCTGGTCAAGGATCTCGTCGAAGTTCTCAGCCAGGACCACGATCGGCCCGTGAGTTTGTGCGGCCTCGCGGATGGCAAATTCGAGATGTTCAATCGATGATCCTGTCGCAGGCGCTATCAGCTCACACCGCTCGACAATGGCGCTCAGAAGATCCTGGTAGGACAAGATGTCATACGGATCTTCGACAAGCCACGCGACCGGCGCTGTCGGGTGGGATTGCCGGAGTCGATGGTTGATCAGGCTCACTAAGTGGGTTTTGCCGGCTCCCCGCGGCCCATCGATCAAGGTGTGTCCAACCCCTCCGCCATTGCGGGTGTCGTTGAGCCTTTCGACGATTCGAACGAGTACTTTGTCTCGTTCGACATAGAGACGTTCAAGGGTTGCGCCGTCAAGGAGCGACGGGGTGTATTTGCGGATCTGCGTAGTCATAGTCGACGCCTCGCGGCCCACACCCTTCGCAGCACGTCATAGCGCCACGCGAATCCGTGCGCTGTCTCGACCAGGTAGTGGTCGTCGATGAGCCAATTCACCATTTGCAACAGCGATTTGCGATCTCCCTCAACGAGTTCACACAAGCTCGCGAAACTGTGCTCGTCTGGGGTGCTGCACTGGTCAAGGACCTGTTCGGCCACGGCTGCGTCATCTTCGGTCATATACGTGTCAAGCCGCTGCAAAAGGTGCGTCAACTCGGCTGATCGACTGCGATCGTGCACGAATGCCTCGAACGCGGCCTCAACATCGTTCGTGGTATGCGTACTTCGCTGTGCGAACAGTTCGACTACATGGTGAGCGATGAATGGGATCGCGCCGCTGGTCTTGGTGATTTCGCTAACAACCGCAGGGTCGACCCCGTAAATCTTGACCCCTGAGAACAGCCGCTCTACCAGTTCATCGCTGTGCTGCTCATCGAGAGGCCCACAGCTGAATGGCGCGAGACCAGTCAGCACTGCACTGGTCTCGCCGGCCAATCGCAGCACATGGTGGAAGCCAATGGACCCCGCCAGAATCCAACGGATCGCCGGGTAATTATCTCGGAGCCGCTGCAGGGCCTGTAAGAAGGAGCCCGCAACGGCGGGACCTTGTGTCTTGGTATCGCCACCGCGCGCAATGTTGCTGATGGCCCATGGCAGTTCGTCAACAGCGATCACCAAGCGACCATCAGGAAATCGCGAACTCAAAGCATCGAGCAACTGTGCGAGCTTCCCGATCGCGCTCACTCGAGAGAGGCTCGCTTCAAACTTCACCAGCCCAGTGTCGAGCGTCGCCTTGTCGAAGAACCCAGCCCAAACCTCAGCAAATCGAGCAACCCGAGGTAAATGGCTATGCAGCGCACGAGCGATCTCGAGGACAACGTCATCGACAGTGGCATGGCCTTGTACCGATAGATAGACGACCGGCGTGTCTTCGGTGCTTTTCGATGCAAGCAACTTGAGCGTCGTGGTCTTGCCCATGCGTCGTGGATCCTCAATGCGAACACTGCCATGCAGCAGCCGCTCGAACAGCTCTGCAACAAGCTGATCGCGACCTACGGTTTCCTCTGGCGTCAAGCCGCCACCGGTGTTTGGACGCACCGGTCTAATAGATGGCGAATTCGTCATGCAATTACAATACTGGATGGTAATGTAGTCAACTACCTCTGGAGTATTCTATTTCCAATAGGCTTTACTACTCCGACACCTCAGACGAGTGGTGCGGCGCTGGCGCTCTGCAGATCGCACACATAGAACAGTCATTGAGTGCGCGGGAAGCGACATGGCGGTCGAACGCTATGACTCGGCGACGGCAGGTATCGTTAGACCGTCTAACCGGGGAGCCCGCGTGAAGAAGCACAAGACCAAGCAACACCTGCCCAAAGCTCGCTTGACCACGCCTCTGATCCGTGTCGATGGTGAGCTCGTTCCGACAACGTGGGACGAGGCACTCGACCGAGTCGCCAAGGGGTTCACCACGGCGCGCGAACAGGGTGCTGGCGGCGTGCACAGCTTCGGTATGTTCAGCTGCTCAAAGTCAACCAATGAGATGAACTACGCGGCGCAACGATTCGCCCGAGTGGTGATGGGGTCGAACGACATCGACTCCTGCAACCGAACTTGACACGCTCCTTCGGTGGTCGGTCTGGCCACAGTGTTAGGTGCAGGCGGCGGAACGTCGTCGTACAAAGAAATCGAAGAGACCGACGTCATCTTGTTGTGGGGAAGCAATGCGCGTGAAGCGCACCCGATCTTCTTCCACCACTTGCTTAAGGGCCTCAACAACGGCGCACAGATGTATGCGGTCGACCCTCGCCGCACGTCATCGGCCAAGTTTGCCGACGTCTGGCTAGGTATCGAAGTAGGCAGCGACGTCGCTCTTGCGAACACCGTTGCCCGAGAAATCATTGCAGCGGATTTACACAACAAAGACTTTGTTGCACACTCGACCCAGGGTTTCGAGGAACTGAAAGCAGCTGTCGAGCCGTACACGCTTGAGCGAGGTGCTGAACTCACCGGCGTACCTGCCGAAGCGATCCGCGAGATGGCACACGCCTACGCAACCGCCGAAACAGCGCAGATTCTGTGGACTCTCGGTATTACTGAACACCACAACGCCGTCGACAATGTGTTGGCCCTATGCAACCTGGCGCTACTCACCGGCCATGTCGGCAAATGGGGAAGCGGTCTTGTGCCACTGCGCGGTCAGAACAACGTGCAAGGCGGCGGCGACATGGGCGCCCTGCCAGACAAGCTGCCAGGTTTCCAAAACGTCAACGACGACGTCGCCCGCGGCAAGTTCGAAGCCACCTACGGCGTCGACCTCAATCCTGAACCAGGCATTCACCTGACGCTCATGTTCGAAGCAATGGAACGCGGCGAGATGAAGGCCGTGTACGTCATCGGCGAAAACCCTGCAGATTCCGAAGCCGACATTCATCACGCCCGCAAGATGCTCGCTGGCCTGGACATGCTGGTGGTGCAGGACATCTTCATGACCCGCACCGCCGAGATGGCCGATGTTGTATTGCCGGCCTCAATCGCCTGGGCTGAATCCAATGGCACCGTCACATCGTCGGAACGCCGAGTTCAACGAGTGCGCGCCGCCGTCACCCCACCGGGTGAGGCCCGCGACGACATCCAAATCATCTTCGACATCGCTGCTCGCATGGGCGTGAACTGGGGAACGCCTGACCCCGAGCAACTCTGGGACGAACTGCGCTCACTTTCGCCAATGCACGCCGGCATGAGCTGGGAGCGACTCGAAGCCGAGGGCGGCCTGCAATGGCCCTGCCCGTCGCTCGACCACCCCGGGTCACCGTTCTTGCACGGCTGGTTGTGGGAAGACGATCTCGCTGGTCGTGATCCGGCGCCGTTCAGCGCGCTCGTGCACCAAGGTCCCAAGGAAGAACTCAGCGATGCGTTCCCACTTCGTCTTACCACCGGACGGGCGCTCGACTCGTACAACACTGGCGTGCAATCAGGCGGCTTCAACTCACCGATTCGATACGGCGATGCGCTCGACATGAACCCTGCTGATGCGCAGGCACTTGGAGTCGCCGATGGCGAGAAAGTCAAGGTGTCGTCGGCACGGGGGTCCGTGGAGATGGCCGTGCGATACCAGATCGATATTCCTGAAGGACTCACGTTCACGACCTTCCATTTCCCCGACCTCGTTGACGTCAACGTCATGACCAGCGACGCGTGGGACAAGCGTTCAGGAACGGCAGAGTTCAAGGCAGCGTCGATTCGGGTCGACAAGATCGGTGCAAACGCATGACGGTTACCCCGGGCTGCGCCCTTGGCGTTCGCACGCAGCACGAGAGATGTCGACAACTGGAATCGCTGGTCGCCCCGGGCTGCGCCCTTGGCGTTCGCACGCAGCACGAAAGATGTCGACAACTGGAATCGCTGGTCGCCCCGGGCTGCGCCCT
>Ga0209828_1001357_pt1 | contig 22278 bp, 19 predicted proteins | sample MaitaG_FD_187429 | JGI IMG/M metagenome (GOLD analysis project Ga0209828, IMG submission 187429) | Marine algal microbial communities from Maine, USA - Maine_Asex2 metaG (SPAdes) (version 2) | ecosystem: Host-associated > Algae > Red algae > Unclassified | place: Maine, USA | collected 2015-01-05
ATAGCTTTACAATACAGACAGTTTTTAGTTATCAGGAATCGGGGATTCAATTGACTTGGGATAGAGACAAAAGAATTAAAGTTTTATTGTCAAATAATAGAACTGCTTGGGTGGAATGTCCAAAAGATGGAATCTTGCGTGGGATCAAAAATCGCTCTGGTTGGAGTTCTACATGGGAGACCACGATGAATAAACCAATTATGACCAATCATTACAAGATCAGAAAAGAGTTTGTAATTGATGATCAATATAATATTCCTAAAAAGCTGCTATCAGAATGGTCTAATTATTCACCTGTGATGTGTCCACCTGGTGAGAAAAATGCTCGACTTTATCTTCGGTCATTTATGGAAGGAAGAGGGAAGAACTACAATAAGCACATATCGAAGCCTTTACTCAGCCGCAAAAGCTGCTCACGACTTTCGCCTTATTTGGCTTGGGGCAATATAAGTGTCAAGCAAGCTTTTCAATATGTAGGACATCATAAATACTACACCAAAAACATGAAAGCGTATTCTGGATTTTTGACAAGACTCCATTGGCACTGTCATTTCATTCAGAAATTCGAAGTAGAATGTAGATATGAAACGGAGTGTATCAATAGAGCCTTTGAATTATTAGAGCATACCACGAATCAATCTTTTATCAATGCTTGGATGGAAGGCAAGACAGGGTATCCAATGATCGATGCGAATATGAGGTGTGTGACAGAAACAGGATGGATTAATTTCAGAATGCGCGCCATGCTTGTATCTTTCTTATGCTTTCATTTAGATCAAGATTGGCGCACTGGTACCTATCATTTAGCGAGACAATTTTTAGATTATGAACCTGGGATACACTATCCACAGTTTCAAATGCAAGCAGGAACAACAGGAGTCAATACCATCAGGATGTATAATCCAGTCAAACAATCGCAAGATCATGATCCAGACGGGGAGTTTATCAAAAAGTGGGTTCCAGAGCTTAAAGAAGTGCCGATTCATTCTATTCACGAACCGTGGAAGATGAGCCTAATGGATCAGATGCTTTGTGGCGTTAAAATAGGCGTTGACTATCCTTTGCCTATTGTAGATTTAAAAAGTAGTGCCGCTAAAGCGAGAGATAAAATATGGAATCATCGTAATCATAAACTTAGTCTAATTGAGCAAAAACGGATTTTAAATCTTCACACAAACAGAAAATCAACTGCAAATTAACACTCATTACTAAATATGAATATTTGAATTTTAAATATATTTTTGGAGCGATTTTGTCTATCCCATTTTTACCGATATTGTATTATCAGGCTAGGCAAATTAGAGCAAGCGTTCCTACATTGGCTGAAGCAAAAGGTCATGAAGGACAGTCGACTGTTCATATTAAAAATTCAAAGTCCTTGCAATTAGTCACGATAGGAGAGAGTACGATTGCTGGTGTCGGAGTTGATACTCACGAAGAAGGATTTACAGGGATTCTAGCAAAAGAGTTAGCAAGTTTATTCCAACATAATGTGAGTTGGAAAGTCTATGCACAAAGAGGATTTACTGCTTTGTCAGTCCAAAATGAAATCGTTCCTAATATACGAGATGAGAGAATAGATATTTTCGTAATAGGGCTCGGTGCCAATGATGCTTTTACACTAAATAGTCCTAAAAAATGGAGTAGAGATATTCGCAATCTTATTCTGAATTTAAAATTGAAATATCCAGAATCAATCATTGTATTCTGTAATATGCCACCAATCAAAGAGTTTCCAGCCTTTACATCTTTAATGAAATTAACGATCGGAAATTTGGTAGAAATGTTAGGGGATGAATTGAAAAGAGTTGTGGATGATTATGAAAATTGCCTCTATTATGGTGAACAAATCACCTTGGAGAAATGGCTAAAAAAATTTAATATTAAAGGAGACAAATCCGACTTTTTTAGTGACGGCGTACATCCATCGAAATTAACGTATCAGATTTGGGGAATGGATATAGCGAATTGTATGTTTAATGAAAAGGGAATAAGAGAGTTTGTCGATCAATTAAGCTGATGTCTTTTTAGCTGAGTATGAGATGATGACGACACCAAGAATAACCAAGAAAGTGCCAATAATCTGCCAAGAACCAATTGATTCTCCAAGGATAAAGTGAGCCAGTATAATTGTCGATATTGGACCGATTCCTCCAATAATTGATCCATTAGAAGCTCCAATATGTTTGATGCCCTCTGAAAAAAGAAATGAAGGAATAATAGTAGAAATGATAGACATCATAAATGCGATCCAATAAGTTTTAGCTTGAAATTGAAATAAGGGATATAGGGAATTTGTAAATAAATAATGAATCATGATAAAAGCAAATGCAAGTATCATAGTATAACAGGTAAACGCAACAGTTCCGATTTTCAATAAATAAATCTCAGAACCGATAAGAAACAATGCATAAAAGAATGCAGACGAAAACACTAGCATAGAGCCTAAAGGAATATTGCTATGAGTATCGAATTGTGTGTTACTTAAGAAAGCTATGACAATGCCGATGTATGAAAGCACGATAGCAATGGCTTGTAAACGGCTAATTTCCTTCTTGAAATATAAGGCGCTAATGATCACGACCATCGTAGGGTTAAGAAATAGAATAGCGCGTTCAAGTCCCGCTGGAATATATTGTAATCCAGAAAAATCTAAATAACTCGCTAAATAAAATCCTATAAAACCTAGAAGCAACATCGCCTTCCAAAATGATTGTATATGGCTTTTGATAACAGCTACTTTTTGGAAGTAGAATAGGATAAAAATATAAAACGGTAGAGATATAAGCATGCGTAGTACAAGAAGTTCTAAAGAGCTAATGTCTTCTATTGCATAGATGAGTTTAATCAATACAGGTTTTAGCGAAAACAATATGGCTCCGCTCAACGCTGATATCACACCTATAAATTTTTGATCTTGGAGCATGAATTAACAATGTACGCAAGCTTTGGCTTATCCGTAAAATCAAATACAAAATTGAGCCAATGAATACTTAGTGTATTGTGGAGATATTTGATTGATAATCAATCTTCAGGAGAATTTTATTTACAATCTCTTAATCATAGATTAAAGCCAATTATGAAAATTTAATCCTTTAAATCATACATCTTATCGATTTTTCATTGAATCCTGAAACTAAAAGTGGCGTTATGACTATTTTAGTTATAAATTGTTCAATATGACAAAGAAGAAGGGATCAGATACAAAGGATAGCGCAAACTCTATTATTAAAAATCACATGATATGGTCAATGGGTGCTGGCTTTATACCAGTTCCAATTGCAGATTTTTTTGCAGTCAGCGCCATTCAGTTAGATATGATTCGACAGTTGTGTAAACTGTACGAAATAGATTTTAAAGAAACAGAAGGAAAGGCAATTATTACATCCCTAACAGGAACTGGTTTAGCAAGACTAGGAGCAAGAGCGATTAAAGTAATTCCTGGTGTAGGATCTGTACTTGGTGGAGTCACGCTTGCTGTCCTCTCAGGAGCATCTACATATGCTTTGGGCGAAGTGTTCAAAACGCATTTCGAAACAGGAGGCACATTTTTGGATTTCGATCCTGATAGATTGAAGAAGTACTATAACGAGAAATTTGAAAAGGGAAAAGAGATGGCAAGAGATCTTAAAAAGGACAAAGAAGAAGCTGACACTATCGTTAAAGAAGTGAAATCAAGTCCAAAACCAAAAGATCCTGTTTCACAAATCAATGGTCTTTTGAAGTTGAAAGAAGACGGTATTATCACCGAAGAAGAATTTCAGATCATGAAGAAAAAAGTCATTGACAAATTAATGTAGATGCTATGGTGAATTGGAAACGAAGAATTAATTATTGGGTGATTACAGAGATTGTATTCTTTATAATAGTCGTGATTTTAATGATTGTCACAGGAGTTACTTAATAAAGTTGCCGTCAAGTCGACTTAAGGTCTGGCACTCGTATGATCCGCGACGATACGCCACTTACCTTTAATCTTACGCCAGATCAATATAAAGTGACCACCGATATCTCCTGAGTTTCGAGTTAAATCCCAGCTACCGGTAAGACTCACGACTTTTCGACTTTGCTGAGTCATATCTTTAATCTTAAACGTCAATGTCCCCATAGCAGCTTTATCAGGATATCGCTTTTTATAGTTGTTTAAAGTGTTGTTCCATCCTTTGGTAATACCGGTCGCTCCACCAAATTGTAAATCATCTGATTTCCAATAAACTTCCATAAAAGCATCTATATCTGCATTATTCCAATCAACTTGCTGTTGATGTAGCAGCGTTTTTATTGTATTGAAATGCTTATTCGTTTTTTGTGCTGTCACATGATTAATAGCTACAAAGCAAGAGATAACAAGGGTCAGTTTAGCCATATTGAAGATATTCATACCATGATATTTTTAGAAAGATAATCATTCAAATGATATTAAATGTTTCAGGATAAGCTCAGTGTGTCAAGTGGGCTGTCCAATGTAGTTTATGATTTGGATTCATCTTGAATGATTTTAATTTATAATAGAAATGTATCATTATTTTATCTGTATTTTAGTGTAATGAAAAAGTGTGCTTTATCTCTTTATAGTTTGATTATCATTTTGGTCGCTTGCAATAGGACTATTGTTAATGATGCTCATGCGATTGATCCTGTCGAAACAGCAGAAGAACTTAAATCAGATGTCGCTACCATGGAATCAACGGTGATGTCTGATGGAATGACGAAGGATGTACGGACAGCCGAGCATAATTATGCTGAGTTTTGTGCATCATGTCACGGCGCTAAGATGGATGCCTTCGTCGATAGAAAGTGGCAGTATGGACAATCAGAATCAGATTTGTTCAAAGCCATAAAGTTTGGCTACGAAGACGATGGGATGCCTGCTTATGCAGAAGCGATGTCCGATCAAGAGATTAATGAATTGGTCATTTATATCAAAGAAGGCATTCAGAATGTAGACGAATATACATTCGAAGAGAAGAAAAATCTAGATGGCGTTTTTGTCACCGAAGAAGGCAATGTAAAACTAGATACAATAGCGACTGGCCTGCAAAGGCCTTGGGGCATCACATTCTTATCAAATGGACATATGCTGATTGCAGATCGATCAGGTGATCTATATGAAAGAACAGCAAAAGGACAATTAATCGAAATCCAAGGATTGCCCACGATCAAAGAAGTGGGTCAAGGCGGATTAATGGATCTAGAGATTCATCCAGATTATGCTAATAATGGGTGGTTGTATTTCTCTTACTCTAAGCCTCATGTCGATGATGATTCTAAAGTGACGACAGCCGTGATGCGTGCAAGATTGCAAAACCAAACGCTCATAGATAAAGAGGAATTATTTGAAGCCTTGCCATACTCTTCACGACGTCATCACTTTGGCTGTAGGCTAGAATTTGATCGTGAAGGCTATCTATATATATCTGTTGGGGATCGTGGGAATAGGGATGACAACCCGCAAGCATTGGATAATCACTGTGGCAAAATTCATAGAATTCATGATGATGGAACCATTCCTGCTGATAATCCTTATGTCGATACTGAAGGAGCAATGGCTTCCATTTTCACATATGGCAATCGGAATCCGCAAGGCGTGGCAATGAATCCCTTAGACGGAGTAATTTGGCAAAATGAGCACGGCCCAAGAGGTGGAGACGAAATCAATATTGTCAATAAAGGACTCAATTATGGATGGCCAGTCATATCATATGGCATTAATTACAATGGTACGACCTTTACTGAGGAGACACATCAGGTCGGTATGGAACAACCAGTTATGATGTGGTTACCATCTATCGGTGTGTGTGGGATGACTTTCGTCAAATCTAATAGATATCCAAATTGGCAAAACAATCTGCTGTCAGGATCACTGCGATTCAAATATTTAGAACGAGCAGTCATTAAAAACAACGAAGTCGTTCACAGAGAAAAAATACTCGAAAATATTGGTCGATTACGCGTTGTAGAAGTTGGGCCTGATGGATATATCTATGTCGGTGTCGAAGAGCCAGGAATAGTCTTTAGGTTGATGCCGATTTAATCTTCCATTGTATGCTGTCCATAGTTAATAGTTCGGAATAACGGATTTTAATATGCAGTAATATTAGGATGACAGGTCAAATAGTAGGGTCTCAGATATGTGGACCAAAATGGACATTATTGACATACACAATGCGATCAATAAAATAAAAGATCTTTGACCAATATCATATCAGTTTGCTAAGTCAAATTTTTCAAATTTTACATTATCCGAAGGTCTTCAGGATGGATTTGTTACTCAAGAATTAGAAACCATTTTACCAGATTTGGTATCAACAAGCTCAACTTGCAGTAGATTAGGACCAAAAGGTATTGGAGTGTAAAGGCATTAATTATATACGGCTGGTAACAATATTAACACAATCCATTCATGATCAACAGTCATTAGTCACCAAGAACAGTTAAGAATAAGTCAACAACAAGAATAATGATAACCCAAGGCATGCTCATTAAAGAATTACAAAATGAGATTGAAAAAATAAAAAAGATATCAATAAAAAAAATAAACCGAATTTGTAACATTATAGCTGAAGTAGGAATGTAGAATATAGTTACAATGTCGTGAGCTAAGAAATAAGCCTTGCCTTGTAAAGATACATCTTGGGAGCATGGCCAGCAGAGGCAGGGATCCCAAATTCAGACATTCCCAAACCCGCCTAATCTAAAATCGGAGCAATCCAAAAATTCCGCTAAAAGCCGTGATTTATAGAATTAGACTTAGATCTTCATCCTCGCCTCAGGCCGAATCTCCAAAGAAGCAAAATCCTTATTCTCAAATTTGTAACTGGCGACTTTAGCAATCATAGCAGCATTGTCAGTACAATACTGAAATTGGGGGATAAATAATTCCCATCCCATCTCTTTTGCAGTATCAGTCATTAATTTACGTAATCCAGAATTAGCAGAAACACCACCGGCAATAGAGATCTGTTTGATCCCCGTTAGCTCAGCAGCAGTCTTGATTTTGTTACAAAGAATCGTATTGATTCTTGTTTGAATCGATGCACAGATATCATTGAGATTCTCTTCAATAAACTTTGGATTTTCCTTTGATGAGTCTCGTAGGAAATATTTTATAGCAGTTTTTAATCCGCTAAAACTAAAGTCTAATCCGTCAATTTTAGGCTCTGGAAACGGAAAAACGGCTTGTCCATTTTTAGCATGTTTGTCAATAAGTGGACCTGCAGGATAGGGAAGACCAAGTAATTTACCCGATTTATCATAAGCTTCTCCAGCTGCATCATCTCTCGTTTCGCCCATCACTTCCATGTCCAAATGATCTTTAATTAAGACAATTTGTGTATGTCCACCGGACACAGTGAGACATAAAAAGGGGAATGTTGGCACTGGTGAGTCAATAAAATGTGCCAAAACATGAGCTTGCATATGATTAACCTCTATTAGAGGAATATTCATACTCAAGGCTAAGGATTTCGCAAAACTCACTCCAACAAGCAGACTTCCTAACAATCCTGGACCTCGTGTACATGCAATTGCATCCAAATCTGCCATTTTAAGCTGTGCTTCTTGAAGTGCCTGGTCCAAAAGAGGTACAATATTGACTAAATGCTGCCTTGAAGCAACTTCTGGCACAATTCCTCCATATTTCTCGTGAATAGCCTGTGATGCAACCTTATTGACTAAAATTGCATCATCTTTAATGATGGCTATTGATGTGTCATCACATGATGATTCTATTGCTAATATTGTTGTTGACAAATTATTTACCGCTTTAAGTGAATTTTGAATACCACGAAGGTAGGTTTTCAGTGAAAATTAGTAATATTGTAACTATTCAAAATATTTGAAACAGAATGAAATATCTTATCAATTTACTATTAATCGCAGCTATCTTCGGAATTGGGTACTTATTAGTTAACGGAATTAACGAACCAATCGCATTTAAAGAGGCTCAAGAATCTAGAAAAAATGTTGTCGCTGAAAGGCTAGTTCAGATTCGAGAATGTCAAGAAATGTATAGAACGATCAAAGGTGAGTTCGCTCCAAGCTTTGATTCTCTAATTTACGTATTGAGAACAGATTCAATTCCTTTCGTACAAGTCTTTGAAGATCCCGATGATCCAACTAATGAAGACAAATACGTGTACAAAACCTTCTATGATAATGCCCTGGACTCTATCAATGCCTTAGGTATAAATCTTGACTCTATTTCTTATGTACCATTTGCAGGTAATACAAAATTTGACTTTTTTGCAGATACAATGACATATCAGAAAACTTTAGTTTCAATTACTGAAGTCGGGACTAGATGGAAAAACTTCATGGGTAAATATGCAGACACTCGTTTTCAGAAATATGATGACCGATATTTTCCAGACGCAATGATTAAATTTGGCGACCAAAACTCTCCAAGCTTATCAGGTAATTGGGAATAGATCAACTCATTAAATAGAATGGGGAAAAACGATCCTTTAGATAATACTCTACTTTGCTTAGTAGGAGAGCAGTTTTTTTATTATGGTCTTCTAAATGCGGAGGGGAATATCCATAAATCTGATCAGATTAAAATTAATTCAGATTTTAGCTTTTATCATTCTCCAGAGACAATCAGTACATTTTTAAGCAATTCTCTAGAATCATTAGATTTTAAGAAAATTAAGATTGGCATCGTAAATCAGTGGTTTAGTCTTGTACCTATTGAGCTTTCAATACAAGAATCAAAATATTGGACGCCGAAGCCAAAGGGTGACCTCAAAGTAGATTTTCATATTGATACACTCGACCAACTACAAATAGCTTACTTCATACCAACCGAACTTAAGAATAAGCTCTTATCTCTACATGATGACGTCAGCTTTCATCATTTAGTATCTGCTAATCTAAAAGGTCATGAAACTGAGGAAGGTGTCCACTCCTATAAAATAAATGGCTTACAATTTCTACAAGTCATAGATAAACAAAAGATAATTTATAGTAATCTCGTAAAAAGTAAAACCGTACTAAGCCAATTATATTATAGTTTGTTAGCTTTTCATGTACATGAAAAAGATCCCCATCAGATTCCCTTTTATACAACGACGTCAGAGTCAGATTTAAATCAAGAATTGTCCACATACATTAAGCAGGTTCATAATGTTACGTCTTCATTTAAGCAGACTCATGAGTCTAATTTGACCAATGAATATTTATATCAGCTGGAAAAATTAGACTTATGCGCATCATAGGTGGGAAATTTAAAGGCCGCAAGTTTTATCCTCCTGCTAAAAACTGGCCTACGCGTCCAACCACAGATTATGCAAAAGAAGGATTGTATAATATCCTCCAAAATAAAATCGATTTTGAGTCTATCACAATGCTTGACTTATTTGGTGGTACTGGAAATCAAGGCTATGAAGCGATCTCTAGAGGCTGTGAGAATGTGACATATGTTGATAAATTTAGAGGAGCTGTCCAGTTTGTCAAACAAACATCTAAAGAACTAGATATCGAAGATGAACTTAATATTATCCAAATGGATGTACTTCGATTCATTAAACTAAATAAGAAAAAATACGACTACATCTTTGCAGGTCCTCCATATCCTCTAAAATGGCTCGATCAAATCCCTGATATGATTTTTAAATACGAGTTATTAGCAGCAGATGGCTTATTTGTCATGGAGCATAATCCCAATCATGATTTTAAAGAGCACTCACAATATCAAGAAGAACGAAATTATAGCCAGACGATATTTAGTTTTTTTAAATAATTATTTCAAAAGTGGTTTTATGTATGCCGCTGGATCAATAACTCTAACTGGTTTTATAAAGTCCGACCCAAAGAAATTTATATATCTAGTATCGTAACTAGTCATAGTATATTAAAGACTTTTACTTAATTTCAATGCTAACTTATTAGTTCTTGATGTCGAGAATTGCCTTTTCAAAGTTATTAATCATCGTCGCACTTGCAGCATACCATAGCGCAAATGCACAATCTAATGCTGGGACGGATTTTTGGTTAAGCTTTATGGAACACATTGATACTGGTGATAATAGAATGGTTGTTATGATCACCGCTACTAAGAACACAACTGGCACAGTCTCTATTCCATTAAACAACTTTAGTCAAAGCTTTAGTGTCCAAGCGAATGATGTGGTTTTAATCACAATGCCTCGAATGGCAGAAACGATTGGTTCTGAAAGGATTAGTAATAACGCTATTCATGTGAATAGCCAAAGTCCAGTCTCTGTATATATGCACCAATATCATGGCTATAGATCAGAAGCAACAGTTGTGCTTCCTGTCAGTTCATTGTCAACTGAGTATTACGTGATGAGCTATACAGGGATTGATGCATTCTTTGGAAGTGGTACGTCTGAATTTATTATTGTAGGCATAGAAGATGAAACAACAATCAATTATACAGTTACAGATAATACTGTGAACGGCTTAGTTAAAGGTGACAGTCGAACAATTACTTTAAATCGAGGTCAGACCTATCAGATAAAAGCACCGAGCTCCAGAGATGACCTAACTGGTTCTTTTATCAGTGGCGATAAAGTATTCAATGTATTTGGCGGATCGTCATGGAGTGGAGTACCCATGAACTGTGGTACTTACGATAATCTTTTAGAACAGATGAATCCTATTGATACATGGGGAAGTCGATATGTGACTATCCCAACACAAGCAAATACCTATGATGTATTTCGTATGCTATCAGCCTCGGATAACAATGATATCACAATCACTAATCTTAATGGCACTGTCCAGACCTATACTCTAGATGAAGGAGAGTTCGTGGAATATCAACGTAACACGCCCACATTTATAGAAGCATCAAGTCCAGTCTTAGTTGCCCAATATCTAACTGGTCGCCAATGCACATCAAACTCTGAGGGCGATCCTTCGATGGTTATATTAAATTCTGTGGAACAAATAAGAGATACGATTACGATGTATAATTCTCGATTTCAAGATATTCGACAAAATTATATCTCTATCATTGGAAGAACTGATGATATAGATAGGGTCACATTTGATGGAAATTTTATAACTGATTCTTGGACCGCAATTGGCTTAAACGGCGAATTCAGTTTTGTCACACTATCAGTCGGAGTTGGATCACATACGATTATTTCTGAAGGCTGTGGAGTTATCGCTTCTGCATTTGGATTAGGAGATGCCGAATCTTATGCATATGCTGGAGGAGCAAGTTTTAATAGGATTAACGCAAATCCGATACCAGATGGTGAATGCGTAGGAGTTCCCATACAGTTTCAATCAGGTCTCCCTTCTGGAAGGTATAATGTGAATTGGGATGTTGGCCACAATGGATTTTCGTCAGAGGAGCATGAATTCGAATATATGTATCCAGATGAAGAAGCCGATTATCAAGTCAGAATTACTATTGAAGATCTTTGTTTTAATGAGACGTCGATGCAGGACAAAGAAGTGAAGATTACATTTAAGCAAGACATAGCAGTAGCTACTCATATTCCCGCCATATGTGAAGGAGAAACACTGCAATTAGAAGTGTATGATCTAGCAAATGCGAGCTATGTATGGAAAGGGCCCATGGACTTTCAATCTGATGATCAAATTTCAATTATTGAAAACATTGTCCCTGAAATGTCTGGTGAATACAAAGTCATAGGTATAGTCTTTGGCTGTAAAACTCCTGAAAAAAATATCACTGTAGATATAAAATCAACGCCGCAGCCATCCCTCGGACAGGATAGTGTTATCTGCGAACGATTCGGGATCCCTACCATTATCACGCCTGGAAATTGGAATAGTTATGTGTGGTCAGATGGGACAAGGGCACCCAGTCTTTCCATTTTAGAAGGAGGTGATTATAATGTCATTGTAACAGATGAATTTAATTGTATAGGTATGGATAGTATTTCTTTTCAGCCAAGATGTCCAACAACTTTTTACATTCCAACAGCCTTTAGTCCGAATGGTGATTCTGTCAATGATGAATTTAGTGTAGAGGGATTTGATGTGCTGAGTATGGAGATGGTGATCTTAGATAAATGGGGTAGTGCCGTATTCCAATCAAATGATCATGAGAATGACTGGGATGGATCATTCAATGGAATGTCCGTATCAAATGGTACATATGCTTGGGCGCTTCAGTTTAGAGGTTATGATGCTGAGGGTTTTGAAATTGAAGAGACGATGACGGGGACTGTTCAGGTGATGCGGTGATCGGGATCTAGTTATGAGATACTTACAGATTTTTGATTTCAGGGAAGAATGACTACGATCAGAGAACATTTACACTTAATCAAATATGTCAAGAGGTGAACGAGATACCAACACTATCAGAGTGGGCATTTAGCTGCCTTTTATTACAATTTATGATTGTTGGTGTAAATAAAATAAGAGCTATTGATAATGATAGACAATATGATAAATGATAAAGTTTTTCAGCGAATTATTCAAAATGTATAACAATCCAATCCACCTTTTCCTTTATTTCCTTTCTTATTTTTCCTATCACTTAGAGTGCGATTTGAAAATGGAAAGAAAGAAAGCTTTAGATAAATATCACTTCCACGAAAATCTGAGTTTGTGATCGTACTGAAAATGTGATCAGAGCCAACAGTCAGAAACCCAAATCTTGCTGCGGCACCAATCCTGATTCTACTATATTCATAAACAGTAATGGGTAGAAAAGCACTCAGCCATTTTGATTCATATCGAGGGATAACACTCAATGTATTGTCTCTGCGAAGAGAATTAGTGAAAATGGGGATTCGCTGTGTCATAGTTGCTGAAATGTAATAATTATCCATTATATGCATATCTCCTTGAAGACTCAGAGCAGTAGGTAATCCAATTTTAAAGGCGCTTGATCTATCGTAATCCACATCGAAATCGAGCAATACTTGATCTAAGAATTGTCTAGTAGAAGTCAGTAGATCATAATTGGTAAGATCGACAATTGTACTTTGATTCCCTAATCGAAATATCTCATTATTCTGCGTGAAACTAATTCTTCCAATATCTAAAATCGACGCTCCTATCCTAAATCGATCTGCTTGATATGTGACTCCAAAATCCCATCCTAATCCGATACCATTATCAATATTTGAAAATGGACTAAAGTTTTCTGTATTCAAAGTACTGTTTGTGAATCCAAATTCAAGATCTACAGGTAGACCATCTACTGAAAGATTATTAATGTCAAATGGTAAGTCTGCTTTTCCTCTGTTATCAATAAAGAAGCCTTCTGCTCCCAATAAATACCTAAGATTGATTCCAAAAGATAAATTCTCTATTTGTTTTGATCCATGTATTCCAATCTCTTGCCAATACATGCCAGAGGCTTTTGTAGGACTAAGGCTAAGTTGAAAGTCTGAAAATCTAGCGTTGTTTAATTCGTAAAATCCTAAAGCTTCTGGGACATTAAATGATGAGATGTTACCGCGAGCCTTTGTGAATAATCCGATTTTAATTGTAGGATTTAGACTAAATAGGATAGAGGGTCCAGTAATCTCAAAATGGCTAGACAATTTTTTATTACCGCCATCTTCATCGAATATGATCAATGGAATTCCTAGATTAGAGTCAGGGATATCGACACTAGATTCTACAACTTGCGCATCTTCTACCTTTCCACTTAGATTAAATAAGGACGCTGTGCGTAACAAGCCATAATCTGTATATCCAAATCCATGAAATGAACCTAGTGTAAAATCCCATCTGTGAGTTGAGATACTTGAGCTAGCTGGATTCAGATCAATCAAATGTGTCCCAGAGTATTTATCTAATGAAAAGCCTAAAGACTCCTGACTTTTTGCAGAATAAGCGTACAAAGAGAAGATTAGACTAAAACAAATTGCTTTTTGAATCATATGTTGTATTAAATTCCTTGTAACATAACCCGTTTTATCTTGCTTATATTATCTAGCCGTGAACAGCTATAATCCTAATAGTCTATTATTATTCTGAGTAGAATAAAATGATGATACTCTAAAAAACTAACTTCAAGGGGTCATGACCCCTTGGATAATAGGAATTGTATATATAAGTCTCAGTCTAAACGACAATGAATCATATACAGAGTTTATTGTGGAGATGAGTGATGTTTTAAGATATTACATTAAGCTTGGGAGATCTATTAATTTGATGACTCTAACCAGTCTATGACTTCTTGGTCATTCGGTTTAGTTTTAGGGGAAATGACCTTTACTAAGGTTCCGGATTCATCAATGAGGTACTTTTGAAAATTCCACTTCACCTTTGAATCCATGATGCCATTCAAGTCTTTGGATGTTAGGTATTTATACAATTCATGTTGCTTTTTACCTTTAACAGAGATTTTAGACATCATCGGAAAGGACACACCATAATTTTTTTGACAGAAAGATGCTATTTTTTCATCTGTGCCGGGTTCTTGTCTCAAAAAGTTATTAGCTGGAAAGCCAATAATTTCGAATCCAGAATCTTTGTAATTTTCATACAACTCTTGCAATATCTCGTATTGTGAAGTCAATCCACATTTAGAAGCTGTATTCACAATCATCACTTTTTTTCCTTTGAACTGTGCTAATGAAAATGGATTGCCAGTTATATCTGTTACTTCGAATTTGTATATCGATTTCTCATCAGATGTATCTTCTGTGGTTTTTTGCCCAGCCATTGTCGGTAGTATTATGATTGAAAGAATTAAGTTAAACAAGAGATTCTTCATGGAAATAAAATCAATGATTTAATAACAGAGGTTTTAGTAAAGGGTTCAATTTAGAAGATAAATCTCAGATTTATATAATAATTATTCACGGAGAATGTGATTGAGAAACTAAATGCTATTCACGTAAATCTAAAGAAGATAGTGAATATATGAGCTATTATAATTTACAAATAGGCTTATGTCGGTCTAATAATTGAGAGAGAGGAGTCCACCACTTTGCAAATTCCTTGTATCATAAGCTGTTTTCTTCATCTTATATTATCTACCTTTATGCAGCTTATTACTCTATGAACTTTATTGATAATATACAATTAGAAGTTGCGAATGCACTTCTTGTCCATTTTGACTGCAATGTAGATGCCGAAAGTGTCTTAATCAACACGACAAAAGCCGTTTTTGAAGGAGATTTTACTGTCGTCCTTTTTCCATTTATTAAAAAGGCAAAAGTTAGCCCTGACAAACTAGGTGAGACACTTGGGCAGCATTTATTAGAACATTCTGATTCAATTTCTGATTTTAATATCGTTAAAGGATTTTTAAACCTATCGCTGTCTAATGATTTCTGGATCAATAAGTTAATTGCCATAAGCAAAGACGAAAATTATGGCGATTTAGCCAAGAAATCAGAAAAAGTCCTCGTAGAATACTCTTCTCCAAATACCAATAAGCCTCTTCATATGGGGCACATACGAAACATTTTATTGGGTTGGTCAATGTCTCAAATACTAGAAAAGGCAGGATATGACGTAGTCAAAACTATGATCGTGAATGATCGAGGTATAGCGATCTGCAAAAGCATGCTAGCATGGCAAAAGTTTGGAAATGGAGAAACGCCAGAATCTGCTGGCTTGAAGAGTGATTTCCTTGTCGGAAAATATTACGTAGAATTTGACAAACAGTTGAAAAGTGAATACAATAATTGGCAATCAACATCTGATGCGATCGACATTTATAAACAACATAAATCTGAAGATCAAGAAGAGTCTGATTTTTTCAGCAAGTTCAAAAACAAGTACTTTAATGAGCATAGCGTCTTAGGGAAAGAAGCAAAAGACATGCTGATTAAGTGGGAAGAAGATGATAAGGACGTCAAAGATTTATGGCATAAAATGAACCAATGGGTGTACCAAGGACATGATGTGACCTACGAAAATCTCCGTGTAAATTTTGATAAAATATACTATGAATCAAGCACTTATATAACAGGTAAAGAAGTGGTACTTGAAGGTATGAAGGATGGTACCTTCTATGAAAATGAAGACAAAAGTATTTGGGTAGACCTAGAAGATGTTGGTTTAGATAAAAAGATCATTTTAAGAAGTGATGGGACATCTGTGTATTTGACACAAGATTTGGGAACAGCAGATATTAGATACAATGAACTCAATACTGAGAAGATGATTTATGTCGTCGGTGATGAACAAGACTATCACTTCAGAGTATTATTTGAGATCATGAAAAAGCTAAAACGACCTTACTCAACAGGCTTATATCATTTATCATATGGAATGATAGACTTGCCAACAGGTAAAATGAAATCCAGAGAAGGCACAGTCGTCGATGCCGATGTTTTAGTTGCTGAAGTGATTCAGGAAGCAAGAGACGGTGCTAAGGAAAGAGGAGATGCTGCACAGTTATCAGAAGATGAGCAAAATGAAATATTTAATAGAATAGGTCTTGGTGCCTTGAAGTTTTTTATACTGAAAGTAGGCCCTAAAAAACGTATGGTTTTCAATCCACAAGAATCCGTGGATATGCAAGGACAGACAGGTCCCTATATTCAAAATGCCTTTGTTAGGATTAAGTCAATTTTCCGAAAAGGCAATGAATTCGAATTACAAGACTTTAGTTCTTATGAAATAGAGCCAGTGGAGAAAGATTTATTGAAAACGATTGTTCAATTTCCAGTTATTATAGAAAATGCAGCGAGTCAATATGATCCATCTTTAGTGGCGAATTATAGTTACACATTGGCAAAACAATTTCATAAGTTTTATCATGATATTCGGATACTTGGTGCTGAGTCAGAAACTGCAAAATCATTCAGACTACAGTTATGTAAAACAGTAGCAGATGTATTAGAATCGTCATTACAATTATTAGGAATTGAAATGCCAGACAGAATGTAGAATTATGGAAAATAAGGAAGTAGAAGCAAAGAATTTTATTGAAGAACTGATCGAAGAGGATATCAGAAATGGTAAACATGGCGGTCGTGTTCACACGCGTTTTCCGCCAGAGCCAAATGGTTATTTACATATTGGCCATGCCAAAGCCATCTGTGTCAATTTTGGAATAGCAGAAAAGTATAATGGTAAAGCTAACTTGCGGTTTGATGATACAAATCCTGCGACAGAAGAAACAGAATACGTCAATGCGATAAGGAAAGATATAAAATGGTTAGGTTTTGATTGGGGAGATCGTGAGTATTACGCTTCAGATTACTTTGAGCAACTGTATCGCTTAGCACACAAACTTATTGACAAAGGATTAGCATACGTAGATGACCTGTCTCCGGAAGTCATGGCTATTCAAAAAGGAACGCCTACTGAGCCTGGAACTAATAGTCCTAACCGAGATAGATCAACTGAAGATAACAAGAGTTTATTTATTGAGATGAAAGACGGAAAACACCCAGATGGGTCGTTGGTGCTTCGAGCAAAAGTAGATATGGCTTCATCTAATATGCTGTTAAGGGACCCTATTTTATATAGGATCAAACGTCAAACTCACCATAGAACAGGAGATGATTGGTGCATCTATCCAATGTATGATTTTGCTCATGGTCAGTCAGATTCTATTGAAAAAATCACACATTCACTTTGTTCTTTGGAGTTTAGGCACCATAGAGATTTATATGATTGGCTGATTGAACATTTAGAGATTTTTCCATCTATGCAACGAGAGTTTAGTCGGATGCATGTCGGCTATATGCTGACCAGTAAAAGGAGGCTGATGAAGCTAGTGACAGAAAATCATGTCAGTGGCTGGGACGACCCAAGAATGTCAACGATTTCAGGAATGAGACGTAGAGGTTATCCGCCAGAGGCTATTCGTAATTTTATTGAGAAAGTCGGGATGACCAAACGAGATAATTTGATTGATTTTAGTCTACTTGAGTTTTGTGTTCGAGAGGTCTTGAATAAGACAACCGACAGAGTGAATGTTGTCTTAGATCCTATAAAAGTCATCATTACAAATTATCCAGAAGGTCAGACAGAACAATTAAAAGCACTCAATAACCCGGAAGACGAAGTACCTACTCATCGAGAATTGAGTTTTAGTAGAGAGATTTATATAGAGAGAAAAGACTTTATGGTCGATCCGCCGAAAAAGTATTTTAGAATGGGGCCGGGACGAAATGTAAGATTAAAATTTGCATATATTTTGCACTGCGAAGATTATAAATTAGATGCAGATGGTGAGGTCGAGGAAATCCATTGCACATATTATCCAGAAAGTAAAAGTGGTGAAGATACTTCAGGCGTAAAAGCAAAAGGTACACTTCATTTTGTGAATGCTTCAGATGCGATTCCAGTGACTGTTAATCTGTATGATCGATTATTTTCTGATCCGACACCAGACTCCCATGATGGAAAAGATTTTACGGAATTTATAAACCCAGATTCATTGAAAGTGGTTCAAGCTTTAGCTGAATCTTCGTTGAAAGGAGCAAAACCAGGCACTCAATATCAATTTATGAGAACCGGTTATTTTTGTGTAGATGAATCTTCAACTGAAGAAAATATGGTTTTCAATCGTACAGTAACCTTAAAAGATAGTTGGGCAAAAGCTCAAGCGAAGAAATAATGACTAAAGGAAGAGTTATACTAAAAGATATTCAATTTAAGCTGACTATAGAGCGACTGTGTCATCAGTTGATTGAGGAATACCAAGACTTTTCTAATACCTGTATTATTGGGATTCAAGAAAGAGGTGTTCCTTTGGCAAACAGGATTGTGAGCGCCTTACATGGCATAGATAAATCTTTAGCATTCCCATATGGTAAAATCGATATTACATTTTATCGGGATGACTTTCGTCGGCGAGAGTCCCCATTGATGGCGAGCAATACGGAGATGGACTTTAATGTAGAAGGAAGTCGAGTGATATTGATTGATGATGTATTATATTCTGGAAGAACAATTCAAGCGGCATTAATAGCCATCAGTCATTATGGTAGACCTAGTCAGGTAGAATTATTAAACTTAGTAGATCGACGATTTAACAGACATTTACCAATTCAACCAAATTATACGGGAATCACTATTGATGCCATAGATGAAGCATATGTCAAAGTAGAGTGGGACGAAGTAGATGGTAAAGATCGAATCATATTATATCCAAACAAGCAAAGTTAACTATGGCAATTGTCTCAGCATTATCAACCAAACATTTACTGGGGATAAAGTACATCCAGACACAAGATATAGAGACAATTTTTAAGACTGCCGATAATTTTAAAGAAGTATTAAATCGACCTGTAAAGAAGGTGCCTTCACTTCGAGATGTCACCATCGCTAATTTGTTTTTTGAAAATTCGACAAGGACAAAAATGTCTTTCGAATTAGCGGAGAAAAGACTCTCTGCGGATGTGATTAATTTTTCAGCTTCTTCGTCATCTGTGAAGAAAGGAGAAAGCTTATTGGACACAGTAAATAACATCTTATCGATGAAGGTCGATATGATCATCATGAGGCATCCCGCACCTGGTACTCCGTTTTACCTTTCCCAACATATAAATGCGAGTATTATCAATGCTGGCGACGGGACACATGAACATCCTACACAGGCTCTCTTAGATGCATATTCTATTCGAGAGAAACATGGCGATGTCAAAGGCAAAAAGATTGTGATCGTCGGAGATATCAAACACTCAAGAGTTGCCCTAAGCAATATCTTTTGTTTGACTAAATTAGGTGCCGAAGTCGCAGTCTGTGGACCACCGACCTTAATCCCTAAGCATATTGAATCTCTTGGCGCGACCGTATTCTATGACTTGCGTAAAGCCCTAGAATGGTGCGATGTGGCGAATGTTCTACGGATCCAGTTAGAGCGTCAGGATATAAAATATATTCCATCATTGAGAGAGTATTCGATGTATTACGGTATCAATACGGAATTACTCAATTCGCTCTCAAAGCGCATCACAATTATGCATCCTGGCCCAATAAATAGAGGAGTAGAGTTGTCAAGTGATGTGGCAGATTCTGATCAGTCGATTATTCTTGATCAGGTAGAGAATGGCGTCGCAGTGCGCATGGCTGTTCTGTATCTATTGGCTGGACAAGTGGTGACTTGATTCGTAAAGTCCTTCATCCAAGGGGTCATGACCCCTTGAAGTAATGGAGCATACCAGAAACAAGTTAAACTATTATTAAAGGCACCGTTGTTGTGAATATAGAAGATATCTTTACTGTTAGTAAATCATACCTCTATATCAATATGAAAAAATCCTTATTCCTAGCACTTCTGTTTGTATTTAGCTATTCCTTTACTTTTGCCAATGATGGCTATCGAATAGAAATAGAGATAGATAACTACGAGCCAGACACTTTAGTTGCAGGTTATTATTTCGGAAAACAAACATTAGTTCTCGATACTTTACTAAAGAATGATAATGGCGGCTTCATCCTCCAAGATTCAGATACATTAGATGCAGGTGTTTATTTACTTTTGTTAAAACCCGACAACCAATTTGTCCAATTTTTAGTTGATGAGAAAGAACAACAATTTTCTATCGCCTTTGATGCTGAGGATTTAACAAAAGTCAAGATAGAAGGCTCATCTGACAATCAACTGTTCAATGACTATATGGTATTCTTACGTTCGAGAAGAGAACTTCGGGAGCCATTAGTAGAACAGAGTAATATGGAAGGGATAAGCGAGATAGATAAGACTGCAATTGCGATTCAGATAGAAAAATTAGATGCAGAAGTCAAAGCAGAACAAGACAAAATAGTAGAGGCATATCCAGAGAGCATTACGAGTATATTAATAAAAGCGAATAGGCCGATTGAAACCCCAGATTTTGAAGGGACAGAAGAAGAGGTTCATGCACAAAAGTATAACTACTACAGGGCCCATTATTTTGATAATATAGATATGGATAATCCGAAGTCAATAAGAACTCCATTCTTTAATGATAGAATAGATTATTTTCTGAAAAAATTGACATATCAAGTACCTGATTCAATGATTCAATCTGTTGATTACATCTTAGAATCAATAAAACCATCAGAAAAATCATACCAATACTATCTAAGTCAATTTATTAATGAGTTTGCCAATTCTAAAATAGTTGGTCAAGACGCTATTTATGTACACATTGCAGAGAACTATTATGGTGCAGGTAAAGCACCGTGGGTAGCTGAAGAAAATGTAAAAAAGATCGTTTCAGACGCACAAAAAATTAAACCTTTATTAATAGGTAAGCCAGCACCAGATTTTACAGCATATAATTTTGAAGGAGAAGAAGTTCCATTTTCTAGCATTGACGCAGAATATAGAGTTTTATTTTTCTGGAAGCCAGAATGTGGCCACTGTACAAAAGCAGTCCCAATTGTAAAAGAATTCTATAAAAATTACAAGGACAAAGGAGTGGAAATAATTTCCATATGTACAAAACTTGGTAAGGATTATAACCAATGTTGGGATGGAATAGAAGAGAAAAATATGGGAGAGTTCGTCAATCTGGGAGATCAATACCAAAGATCTAAAGTCCTCAAGAAATACAATGCTACCCAGACTCCACGATTCTTTATTATTGATAAGGAAGACACAATTGTTATGAAAGGTATTGGTGCTAATCAACTAGGGGCAGTAATAGATGAAATGTTACAAAGAGCAGCTAAAAAACAAGCAGAGTAGATAGTTCATATTCGATGGTCTATAGTTGTACCCTCATGGTATACATTGACAGATAAATTGTGTATAACTTTGCTAAATTACAATAAATGACATCAAAAGAAAGACAATGTCGACGCTTTAGCGAATCATTTAGACAAGAACAGGTAGCGTTAATCGAGAGTGGAAAATTAAAAACCACCTAATTCCAACAGTTAATACATCAAGTAAGGTTGGATTTGAAAAGGAATTGAGCAAATCAATAAGGTACTATAATGTTGAAAGGAAGCAGGAAAATTTAGGATGGAGAAGTCCAAACCAATTTGAACTGGACATGCAGACTAATAAAAATCAATGTCAAATAATCTTACATGCTTACAAACAAAACCTACCTTCGCTAAGAATGGGTTTTAGTAGACATAAGACAGCAAAAAATAATGAAAAAGAAAAAGGGACCAAAAAAGTTTAGCCACTTCAAAGAATTGATTCTTTTTTCACTTGACAGAATTATTCCTAGATAGGTCGCTCCCCATCAGAGCCAATCGCCGCCTATTTTCGCCACCTATTCAAAACATAGGCTACAACCTAGTGTTTATGGAGGGTTCATTTTGAAAATGGGTGTCCCGTTACTAAATATCATCATGTTTATTCGCAAAAATAAATGAGGAGACTAAAACAGTAGACCTTAATGAACGTTTGTTTTTATTGCATGTTACTTTTTGTCTTGCCACAAAAATGCCTGTCCCGCTTTG
>Ga0209828_1001361_pt1 | contig 22249 bp, 15 predicted proteins | sample MaitaG_FD_187429 | JGI IMG/M metagenome (GOLD analysis project Ga0209828, IMG submission 187429) | Marine algal microbial communities from Maine, USA - Maine_Asex2 metaG (SPAdes) (version 2) | ecosystem: Host-associated > Algae > Red algae > Unclassified | place: Maine, USA | collected 2015-01-05
TGAGAAGATAGATTATTTAGATCCGATCTCTGAAATTTGTAATTTCGGAATAATACGATTGTCATACATTTCTAAGCATATAGCATTGAATAGCAAGCATATGGCTTTAAAGTCACATACTTCAAAGATCGGTTATGGCAAAAGTCATCCGATGTCTGAAGTTTGTAACTTCAGAATAATATGATTGTCTTACATAGCTAAGCTTACAGCAGTGAGGAGAAAGAATTTTTCTTTGAAGTCATAGACTTAAAAGATCGAAAGCCTCTTCTTCTGAAAGTTCTTTGGTAAATTTTGGGTAGAATTTATCAATTACTGTTTCTGTATTTCTCTGGAATGAATAATGTTTTTATTACCTAGTATGGCCAAAATTGGATTAAATACTTAGTGAAATTTTGGTAGTTGATATTCCATTTATTTTTTGATGATCACTACACCTAACTATAAAGTATTACTTACTAGCCCTCCATCGATCGTAATTGTCTGGCCCGTAATATAAGATGACATCGGAGAGAACAGCCAGCAAGCAATACTCGCTAAGTCTTCAGCCTGTCCCAAAGTCCCAGTCTGAGTCTGATTTTTAAACTCCTCCTTAGCCTCGTCTATGCTGATGCCCATCAGCTCGCTCTTTTTAGAGAATAGGCGGCCCATCGCAGCGGTATCATGATAGCCAGGCGCGATGATATTGAGTGTGATGCCATCTTTGGCAATTTCTTGAGATAAGGTCTTGACGAAGCCTACGACTGCCAGCCTGAGAGAATTGCTCAAGACGAGATTAGCAATCGGCTGTTTGACGGATGCGCTTTCGATATAGATGATTCTGCCATATTTATCTTCGCTGAGTACGGGAAGCATCGCTTTAGTGAGCTTTACTTTCCATCGAAGGACAGACTTATAAGCCTCATCCCATTGCTCTATCTCTGTGGAGATGAATGACGATGCTGGAGGACCTCCTGCATTGACGAGCATACCGCTTAATGATCTTCCATCCACTTTTCTGATCAGATTAGAGATGACGGCATCTGTGGTGATGTCTCCAGGTACGATTTCGATTTGTTCAGGATATAGCTGCTGGAATGCAATGAGTTTATCTTCTCCTCTGGCGTTAATAATGAGCCGTGCTCCTTCCTGGATCAGCGCCTCTGCTATCGCTCGCCCAAACCCGCTTGTAGCGCCACTTACCACGAAAAGATTGTCTATTATTTTCAGATCCATTATAGTAATTTGTTAAGGAAGAGTATCAAGCTTTTCTCTAGTTTAGAGACATGTCCATCTGCACTGAATTGTTTCTGAATAATGGATAAGAGTTCTTCTTTCCGATCCAGCGTCGGGAAGTACAGACCTTTATAGTCTATGATGGTTTTGATGATTTCATATTCACCCATTTCTTCATATTGGCCATATATCTCCTCGAATGTCTCCGTACTGACTATATCGACGATGGCTTGACGCTCATCATCGGTGAACTCTAAGTCGGCATGGGATGCATGAATTAATAGGAATGTTCTAAATTCCTTTTCATTCCATTTTGGAATATCTGGCATAGTTAAGTCTTGAGCTTCCAAAATAACTAATCTTTTTATAGATGTCATTTCAGAATCGCATAAAAATATACCTCGAGCTTATAATTTATTGATTTTGATTCGGGATATGATCGATCAGTCGATACGTCTTCTGGTCATAATCGATTGAAGCACAGTAGCTTCTGATACCATTAGTGATGACCAGATAGTCAGCTTGGAGGGATTGATTGTAGAGCGATACTTGGTCAAATGTGCGATTACTGATCTGCTCAGTATGACGCTTGCACTCGATGAGGATGTAGGGCTGTAGCTTATAATCTAATATTGCTAAGTCAAATCTGAGAGATTTAGAGTTGACGATGATCTCTCTTTCTACTTGAATCCTATTGATGCTATAACCGCATGAGTCAGTAAGGTACCTGATCATGAGCTGTCTGACATATTCTTCTGGAGTCAGTCCGACATATTTTCTTCTGACTGGGTCTAAGACTTCTGTTACTGAGCCTTGCTGGCGGACCTTAAGTTTGCCTTTATAAGTATTTAATTCTAAGTCTATCTGCATTAATGATTATCCAACGAATGTTTGCTCTACTTCGTTTCGCTTGAAATCTTCGACATGAGCTTTTCGTATTGGAATGATGTGGTACGCACGATCACCCTTTAAGAATATTTCCTCTACTGATATATTTTTACGTTGATATCCAGCTCTTTCCATTAATTTAATGAGGTAATACTGATATTCTATATGATCATACTGAGATGGATCTAAGAGATGATCTTGCGTGATGAAGCTTATTTTTTCAGGGTCATTTAAAAATATATCGCTCAAAGAATAGTTAAGATCGAAATCGATTAGGAATTCCTTGATGCCTTCTTCTGAATATGCTGACTTGATTCTGGCTGCATTGTCCCAGTCTAAAAAGCTGATGTAGAACTGCTCCTGTATCTGATAGATTTTTATTCTTTCCCTATACTGCTCGAGTTTAGATGATAGGCTTCGGGAGAATCGTAAAAGGTCTTCATCTGTTCTGATAGCTGGATGAGTGATGTATTCTTTCGTGTCGTAGCTTATGTATAGTTCTTGATCTGATCTTGCATTTTTATCCAACGAGTATTGGTCTATTGGGTGTTTAATCTTGATCATCTGATCGGTGTCGATTTCAGGTAGAGGTCTATCTTTTTCATATTTATCGGTATCAATATAAATGAATGTATCCCATGAAATACCAGAAAAGACTTGATCGTTTAATTGATTTTTACTGACGAATACGACTGGAAATAGTTCGTGGATACTTGCTATGCTCGATAGGTTATGAATGCCTATTTCTGAATCATCGTACTTCTTTTTGAATAGGGCTTTGTATAGATTTTGGTCTATGGATTTTATTTTCTCTCCAGTCTCAGTTAATGACTTTGTTTGCTTGGGTTCTATGGCACTCATGACTTCATCTCCCTGATCATTTATTTTATTCCAGATTTGGACTGCATAAGATTCAGATTTATGATGACTGTTAAACAGCTGATTTTCTAAGAATCTCTTGACATAGTATTTTTTGAAAGTCGCTTGCCATAGACTTCTGTCCTCTATTTCAGCAATGGAAGATTCTATGATTTTTGATTCGACAGAAGTCATCTTTGCCATGAATTGTTTCCACGCATATATTTCTGGAAAGTCTTTGCATAGCTTGATACAGTTAGAGATAGAGCTGAGGAGTGTGGATAAGTATTCCTTCTTACTCAAGATGTTAAAGGAGTTATCACACAGCGGCTGACCGATGATGCTGGAGTGATTCAGCTCTGTAACATAATTAGTGATGTCGCTGCATATGTCTTTGATCTCTTCACTGCAGTTATGGATGTTGAGCTGCGCTACATTCAGATAAGTCGGAGCATTTTTATGGTTTCTTAGTTTGGAAAGTTCGGATGAGATAAAATTATCGGCAAGTTTAAGATTAGTTAGAAGCGTACTTTCTTCGGCTTGAGCAAACTGTGAGAAGAGGGTAGGAAGGGAAGAAGCGAAGCTGTCTCTCCATGATTCGAATTCTACACCAATGATTTGGTTTGCTTTTGAAAGAATGTTTTTCTTTTTAAATGAGCTGGTTATTCCTAAGAGACTGTAGCCATCTTTCTCTTGTGCTCCTGCCTGCAGCAGGTTATATTTTTCTTGTAGATTATCTAAGTCACGTTTCAGTTCTTCATGTCTATGGATGCGCTCATTCAGACTTTCGAGTTGCATTTTTTGATATTCATGCAGTTTTTCATTGAGTTGATAAGATAGCGCTTTACCTGAGTTATAGGTAGAGATCAGGTGGCTCTGCAGTGTCTCATGATCGAGATCATCGCTGACTGATATCAGGTCATGACTTTTGATTAAATCAAATATAGGATTATACAGTTCGGCAGCTCTTTTGATCAGCTTGAGATAATGATCCAGTTCATCTACATCGAAGTTTAAATCCAATTGTTGAAATGAAAATTCTATTTCATTAATGGATAATGACTTATTACCATAGTGCTGCTTCTGGATCAGTTGTAATAGTTTATCCGTGCCGAAGTCAGATGAGTACAGAGATTTATAATGAGCTTTTGCGGCATTTACCAAATAGCTTTTTGAGACTTGATCTTGTCTATAGGATATTGGGTCTAAAGGACTTAGATTTTGATTGGCTCTGATTCTTAGTTTTGCAATGTCTACTTCGCCGATTTGATCTGATTGACTTAAGTTCAGTGTATAGTTTTTATAAGTCTGAAGTGCTTCTATCAGGGTAGGCAGTGATTCTACATTAGTGACAGATATGAGCGTTGACTTGCCGAGTATCAGATTCTGTCTGACGATATATTCTAAATAGCTGATCAAGCATGACTCATACTCTATGTATAGTTTGGTGCCTTGACTAGCTGAGTCTGTGTAGGAAGAAAAAAGCGTATCGAATGCTTGAGTATCCATATGTATATAAGTTATAGTATGTTCAAAGATATTATAATTATCTATATATATAAATATTTATAATCTGTAATACTATGATATACACGACTTAGGCATAGATATTCTTCATTTAATGAGGCATATTTTGATTAGATACCATTATGGCAGGTGAGCATAGTTACCCTCAGTATCAGCTGTATCAGTAAAGCTGAGTATCTGGGGTAGGCGATGGTATAGGGTCATCAGGTCTATTATTAGTAGGGGGTTGTTTTATTTTCTGTTTTCTATTCTTTCTATTTTATACCAGTTGTGTTTGACTCCTTCATGATCAAATGTTTCAATAAGTTGTAATCCTACTTTTCTCAGTATTTTATTTGATCCTATATTCTCACTATCAGCCATCGCATACACTTCAGATGCCTTAAGCCTGTTAAAAGCATAATCTAGTGAAGCAAATGCAGATTCTGTAGCAAAGCCTTGTCCCCAATATTTTTGCAACAGTCTATATCCAAGGTCATAAAAATTGATATGCTTATTGATTTCTTTCATTACCAATTCTAATCCAGTCCATCCTAAAAATTCATTGGTGTTTTTGTCAATCATGGCCCATCGGCCGACTCCATGATCCATGTATTGTTGTTGAAGTGAATCTATGGTTTCTATAATTTTTTCTTCGGTTGTTATTGTTTTATATCCTAAGTACCTATGGACTTCAGGGTCGGAGTGAAGTTCAAGCATTGCAGGAATATCTGACTTACCTATTTCCCTTATGGTGAGCCTTTCGGTTTCTATGATGATTTTCATCTTAACCATTTAAAAGTCTTCAGTCTGGTTTATTTATATGATTACTACTGATATAAGTTTGTAATCCAATTGCATGATTTTTTGCTATACCGATGTTATTTCATACCAATAGCTATCGGTATGAAGTAGCATCGAGTATACTAATTAATAGAAATAGGTTTTTTAGTTTAGAAAGTCCCAAATCAATTTCTCTTTATTATATTGAATATAATTGAACTCAGGTTATTAATAGTATTCACCTTCATCAAGATCCTCTTATTTTTTTTCTATAAGGCCACCACTGACTACTTCACCATTCTTGTACTCATAGGACATAATAAGTTCTTCCTCATCATTGAAGTAATCCAATGTTCCATGGAGATTACCATTTTTATTACTGCCTGTCTGCATGAGTTTTCCCATGTCGTTCCACACTCTGAATGGACCATTCTGGATGCCATTGACGTAAGTTATTTCTTTAAGTGGTCTACCATATTTATATTCTCCGAATAGGCCATTGTATTGATTATCTAAGTATTCGACTCTTTTTTCTAGTTGACCTCGATTATTGAATTCTAAGTATGCACCGTTAAGTCGTCCATTGACATAGCTGCTTAATGATTTTATACTTTCATTTTCATGAAATATGGTCCAAGGGCCATCCTTCTGTCCATGGCGGATGATGCCTTGTTCGATCATTTTATCTGAGCCATCTTTTTTAGTGACGATAAGTGCATCGGAGTCAGGTATTTGAGTTTCAGAGAAGCCAGTAAGGTTTATCTGACTGGAAGACCCTTGCGTAGCGGGAGTAGATTGATCGCAGCTAAAGTACACTGAGGCTCCTATAAGGAGTAGTAGAACATGTTTTACCATTACATCATTATTTATCCTATAAATATAGCAATCAGCTTAAGATCTTGAAAGTTATTTCTCTCCAATCTATAGAGATTACAGTCATATACAATTGATTATAGGACATAAAAAAAGACCCGATAAATGAATACCGGGTCTTTAAAACAGAGATTTTAAACTATATACGAGAGGCTATTTAGTTTTAGGCTTGAATACCCTCAGATTGCCATTAGAACATCCTTCAATGAATGCATGGAACTCAGCTCCTTGCACCACTTCAAATCCAGGGTTCAGTTCAATACATGTACCAGCTGTATAATCTGTTACAGATTGATTAACTAAACCAGTAGACGTTATCTCTATTCCAGCTTCATATCTACCTGGTGCGACAGGTACATCTGGAATATCAAGGAAATCTACACAACAGCTTTCTACTTGTACTTGTACACCTACAATATCAATGTTAGCACAGATGCCTTGTGATCTGTATGCCGATCTAATATTGAATGCAGTAGAAATACCTTTGGTAAACTGTGTCAAGTTAAATGTCGCAGGGTTATATACGATAGAGTGTATCGTATAGACACCTTCAGCATCTACCACAAAGTTAGGACTCGTACCTCTATCTTCTAATACGAATCCATCTGATGTCAGTAAGAACTCTTGAATAAAACCAGATGGTATATTAGCCCCAGTACTTGAAGCTGATATTAATGCACCTGATTCAGGTTCTACACAGCCATTAGTCGAAGCAGAATTCATTGCTCCTGCTTGAGCTAAGCAACACTCTGAGAGTGATAACTCTAAGCCAGCAACAAGTAAGTCTGCACATGCTCCACTATCATCTATCAGCTCTAATACTTCAGCTGCAGTCGTTACTCCAGTTTGTACACCTGATAAATCAAGTGTATTAGGATCGTAGACAAATGAGTGAATTGTATAGTCACCCGCAGAATTAAATGTGAAACTTGCTTTGGTATCATCAGTAACATCTATCTCCTCGATGACAAGTCCAGTTCCAGAAGTCAAGACAAAGATTAATTGGTATCCAGCCGGTACGACTGCAGCACCATCCGCTGAGAATGATCTTGTCACTGAACCTCCAGGAATAATACATCCACCTAAACTACCAGGTAAGAAACCACCTGAGCCTAAAGCAGGACAAAGGATGATATCAGTTGGATCATTATCTGACACTTGTGCTCCTCCTCCTTGAGGATTACCGACGACAACAGCCGTATTCGTATAGCTTCCTGATACATTAGTATCGCTACATGTATATGTAATCACTTGACCTGGAATCATTGTACCCACATTATTGTTACAGCCAGGTGCTAATGCATCTGATACTGTGACGTTCGTTAGGGTCGTAGTTCCTGTATTAGTCACGATGATTTCGAATTCTGCATCTTCACCAGGATTAATGGTTTGGCTATCAGTCTCATCCAGTGCTCTCTTGACGATATCAATTCCAGGATTCAAGACATTGATATCAGTCGGATCACTATCATTTACTTGGGGATCACCATTAGCTGGAGTCGCTGTAACCATCGCAATATTTACGTAATCATCAGTCACACCTGGGTCACTACAAGCATAATTAAATGACGCACCAGGAGTTAATTGAGCAATCGTAATATTACATGCTGGAGCCATTGGATCTGTAACAGAGATTCCAGTTAAAGTAATATTTCCATTATTCGTCACTGTGATATCAAACTGTGCAGAACCTCCGGATACAACATCTTGTGCATCTGTACCATCTGTTGCTTTCTTATCGATTACGATAGATGGGTTTGGTAAGATATCTACAAAGTCTTGATCAGGTACATTTCCTCCTGGAGGAACAGACACCATATTGATCGTATTATCATTAGCTCCCTCTACATCAGATACAGAATCATATCCTGTAGGGTCGGTCTCTGTGATCGTGTAAGTACCAGGCGATACATTAAATGAATAATCTCCATTCATATCAGTCGCAGTAGTCACAGTATTACCAGCAGCATCAGTTAAGGTAATAATCGCTCCTGGAATAGGTTGGTCAGGGCTTCCGTCTCCATCAGTATCTTCTTCTACTGTACCTGAGATAACTGCAGGCTGCTCATCGACGAAATCTTGATTCGGCATATTACCACCTATTGGTACTGATCCCATAATCTGATTATCAGTTGGAGCTCCTTCTACATCAGTTACTGAACTATATCCCGTTGGATCTATTTCTGTAATCGTATAATTACCAGGTGCGACTTCAAAGCTATAGTTACCCATAGCATCAGTCGTTGTTGTTTGTAGTGCACCTGCACCATCTACAATACTGATTACAACTCCAGATAAATCAATATTACCTACATCATCATTATCAGTATCTTCAGATACATTACCAGAGACAACTGTCGGTCTTTCATCTATGAAATCTTGATTCGGCATGTTGCCACCTAAAGGCACAGTACCCATAATGGTATTATCATTAGCACCATCTATGTCAGATACAGAAGTGAATCCATTCAGATCAGCTTCTGTAATGGTATAAGGACCAGGAGCGACTTCAAAGCTGTAGTTACCATCCGCATCAGTCAGAGTAGTCTGAGTAGCACCTGCACCATCGACGATTGTGATAAGTACACCAGAAAGATTAACCTCTCCAGCATCATCATTATTTACATCTTGAGATACATTACCAGAGACAACAGTCGGTCTTTCATCCACAAAGTCTTGATCAGGCGTACTTCCACCTGGAGGTACAGTACCCATTATGCTATTATCATTAGGACCATCTATATCAGATACAGAATTAAATCCTGCAGGATCAGCTTCAGTAATTGTGAATGGACCAGGATTAACGATGAAGTTATAGTCACCATTAGCATCAGTCGTTGTTGTCTGAGTAGCTCCAGAAGAATCAGTTATTGTAATGACTACACCAGGTATAGGATCATCTCCGTCATCATCATTATCAGTATCTTCTAGCACAGTACCAGATACCATAGCAGGCTGCTCATCAAGGAAATCTTGATCAGGAGTGCTTCCACCCGGAGGCACCGTACCCATAATGGTATTATCATTAGGACCATCTATATCAGATACAGAAGTAAATCCATTAGGATCTGCCTCAGTAATTGTGAACGGACCAGGAGCTACAGTGAAGCTATAATCACCATTTGCATCTGTGGTCGTTGTTTGCATAGCACCAGTCGAATCTGTGATGACGATTGTCACACCAGCGATTGGTAGATCAGCAACATCATCACCGTCAGTATCTTCTTCTACAGTACCAGAAACCATAGCAGGCTGCTCATCAAGGAAATCTTGATCAGGAGTGCTTCCACCCGGAGGCACCGTACCCATAATGGTATTATCATTAGGACCATCTATATCAGATACAGAAGTAAATCCTGCAGGATCAGCCTCAGTAATTGTGAACGGACCAGGAGCTACAGTGAAGCTATAATCACCATTTGCATCTGTGGTCGTTGTTTGCATAGCACCAGTCGAATCTGTGATGACGATTGTCACACCAGCGATTGGTAGATCAGCAACATCATCACCGTCAGTATCTTCTTCTACAGTACCAGAAACCATAGCAGGCTGCTCATCAAGGAAATCTTGATCAGGAGTGCTTCCACCCGGAGGCACCGTACCCATAATGGTATTATCATTAGGACCATCTATATCAGATACAGAATTAAATCCTGCAGGATCAGTTTCAGAAATCGTGAATGGACCAGGAGCTACAGTGAAGCTATAATCACCGTTAACATCTGTTGTGGTCGTTTGTATAGCGCCCGTAGAATCTGTGATGAAAATAGTCACACCAGCGATTGGTAGATCAGCCACACCATCACCGTCAGTATCTTCTTCTACAGTACCAGAAACCACAGCAGGCTGCTCATCAAGGAAATCTTGATCAGGAGTGCTTCCACCCGGAGGCACCGTACCCATAATGGTATTATCATTAGGACCATCTATATCAGATACAGAATTAAATCCTGCAGGATCAGTTTCAGAAATCGTGAATGGACCAGGAGCTACAGTGAAGCTATAATCACCGTTAACATCTGTTGTGGTCGTTTGTATAGCGCCCGTAGAATCTGTGATGAAAATAGTCACACCAGCGATTGGTAGATCAGCCACACCATCACCGTCAGTATCTTCTTCTACAGTACCAGAAACCACAGCAGGCTGCTCATCAAGGAAATCTTGATCAGGAGTGCTTCCACCCGGAGGCACCGTACCCATAATGGTATTATCATTAGGACCATCTATATCAGATACAGAAGTAAATCCATTAGGATCAGTCTCAGTAATTGTGAACGGACCAGGAGCTACAGTGAAGCTATAATCACCATTAGCATCTGTTATGGTCGTTTGTATAGCGCCCGTAGAATCTGTGATGAAAATAGTCACACCAGGGATCGGTAGATCAGCAACACCATCACCGTCAGTATCTTCTTCTACTGTACCTGAGACCATAGCAGGTTGCTCATCTACAAAATCATTCATCGGGACATTACCACCAGCAGGTACAGTACCCATCACAATATTATCATTAGCGCCATCTACATCAGATACAGAATCGAATCCTGTAGGATCAGTTTCTGTAACTGTAAAAGGACCAGGTGCTACGGTGAACATGTACATTCCATTAGCATCAGTTGTGGTCGTCTGCGTCACACCAGCTCCATCTACAACTTCTATAACTGCACCTACGATAGGTGTATCACCGATGCCATCTCCATTAGTATCTTCCAATACAGTTCCTGATATTTTAGCAGGCTGCTCTATCGGCGTATCAGTAGGATCATCAGGTCCTCCAGTTTCATTATCATCATTAGGATTAGAAGTATCAGAGTCATCTTCGACTTCTTGTCCGGCAGGATCATCTCCTGTTACGACAGCTTGATTATCCACTGATCCAGCTGTAATATCTGCTGCAGTAATCGCATATGTCGCAGTTGCAATTCCGCTTTGACCTGGATTAAGTATAGCAGGTACGACTGCAGAAGGAGAGGGAAGAGTACCAGTTCCAGAGAACAGAGCAGCTACTTCATCTATGCTTACATTAGTCAATACCACATCTCCGCAGTTAGTTGCTTCATATGTATAAGTGATGATATCACCAACAGAAGCTACTTGATCAGCACCTAAGTCTAATGAAGAACCTTTAGTTAATGAAATACAAGGCACCTTTATTTCAGTCGGATCCATGTCATCTACTTGAGGGCTGCCATCTGCAGGATCACCTGTAACTGATGCTTCATTTGTGAAATCTGCTGTGACATTAGCAATTGTACAAGTATAAGTCGTGGATTGTCCAGGATTCAATGTACCAATAGTGCTATCATCACAATTGGGTGATAGTGGATCGGTCACAGTTACATTGTTTAATGTAATATTTCCTGTATTTGTCACCGTAATTTCGAATGTTGCCGTATTACCATCTAAGACATACTGAATATCAGTTCCATCAGCTGCTGTCTTTACGATTTCAATACTTGCTGTATTTTCAATTGGTGTATTCGTCGGATCATCAGGTCCTCCAGTCTCATTAGGGTCACTTGGATTAGAGGTATCAGAATCATCTTCTACTTCTTGACCAGCTGGATCATCACCTGTTACGACTGCTTGATTATCTACCAGTCCTGCGTTAATATCAGCCTGAGTTATGGCATAAGTCGAAGTAGCAGTGCCACTTTGACTAGGTGCCAGCGTCGCAGGAGATACAGCTGAAGGCATAGGAAGAGAACCAGTACCTGTAAATAGTGCTGCCTCTTCAGTAATCACAACATTTGTTAGCGTTGCATTACCGCAGTTAGTAGCAGTATAAGTATAAGTAATGATATCACCTACAGAAGCTTCACCGTCTGCACCAAGTGCAAGCGAAGATCCTTTTTCTAGTGAGATGCATGGTACTATAATATTAGTAGGGTCAGAGTCATTTACTGCTGGGTCACCATTCGCTGGATCACCTGTGACACTTGCGACATTTGTAAAGTCAGCAGTGACATTTGCAATCGTACAAGTGTATGTGTTAGATTGACCTGGATTTAATGTCCCTATCGTTTTATTACAATCAGGAGATAATGGGTCAGTGACTGTGACATTATTCAAAGGAATATTACCTGTATTAGTGACAATGATTTCGAATGTTGCCGTATTACCTTCTAATACATATTGAACATCAGTTCCATCGGTAGCACTTTTTACAATAGAAATATTTGCTTCATTATCAATCGGCGTATTAGTCGGATCATCAGGTCCTCCAGTCTCATTAGGATCATTAGGATTACTTGTGTCAGAATCATCTTCGACTGCTTGTCCTGCTGGATCATCTCCTACGACAGATGCTTTATTATCCACGAATCCAGCATTGATGTCAGCTTGTGTGATCGCATAAGTTGCGATCGCATTTCCACTTTGACCTATTCCCAGCGTAGAAGGTGAGACTGTAGAAGGTGTAGGTAATGTACCTGAACCTGTAAATAATGCTTGTACTTCAGTGACACTGACGTTAGTCAATGTTGAATTTCCACAGTTAGTCGCTACATAAGTATATGTTATGATATCACCTACAGAAGCTACACCATCTGCACCTAAATCAAGAGAAGAACCTTTCTCTAAGTTTATGCATGGTACAATGACATCTGAAGGATCCATGTCAGTAACTGCTGGACCTCCACCTACTGGATCGCCTGTTACATCCGCGATGTTAGTGAAGTCAGCTGTGACATTATCTATGGTACACTGATAAGTCATAGATTGACCTGGATTCAATGTACCGATGACATTATCACAATTTGGTGATAAAGGGTCATTCACAGTAACATTATTAAGTGCTACGTCTCCATCATTAGTTACTGTAATATTAAATGTAGCTGTATTACCAGAAAGAACATATTGTATATCAGTTCCATCAGCTGCAGTTTTATCTATCGCAATACTTGGTACAAGTACGACCACGTCAGAAGGATCACTATCGCTTAGCTGCGGGCTACCATCTGCAGGGTCACCTGTAACAGAAGCTACATTAGTGAAACTTGCTGCTACATTAGTCAATGTACAGTTATACATGAACATTGCGCCAGCAGCTAATGTGCCTATTGTCGCATCACAAGCAGGTGCTAGAGGATCGTTTACTGTCACATTATTTAAAGCGATGTTACCTGTGTTTTCCACCACGATCTTATAGATGGCATCTCCACCTTGAATAACATCCTGAGTATCTGTCCCATCAGTCGCGCTCTTCGTAATATTTATTCCTGGTACAATATCTACCACGACATCAGTCGGGTCAGTATCTGTTACCGCAGGGCCTCCACTTGCAGGATCACCTGTGACATCGGCTACATTTGTGAAGTCAGCATTGACATTCGCAGCGGTACATGTATATGTGACTATTTGTCCGGGAGTCATCGTACCGATTGTATTATTACATGATGTAGCTAGTGGATCAGTAACTGCTACATTATTTAAATCTACATTACCAGTATTCGTAACGACAATCTCAAAAGTAGCAGTTCCGCCGAATGTCACATTTTGAGTGTCAGTTCCGTCTATAGCTCTTTTGATAATTTCTATACTTGGATTTGCACAAGCATCAATATCAGAACTTATGGTCCATGCTTTATTTGGTGGAGTATCACAAGTAGGTGCATTATTCAATAAGACTAATCCACATTCAGCATCCACTGGGGAATTGACATAAGTGTCTACACTTACATTACCATTACCTGGAGCTATGCCAGCTTCTATCGCATCTGCACATCCATCTCCATCACTGTCTAAATCTCTAAAGTCAGGAATGCCATCCATGTCAGTATCTACAGGAGCATTGGCACACAGTCCTTGAAGGACTCCGCAGTTTTCACCATTCACGATGACATAATTGCCATCGCCATTATTATCTAATCGACAATCTTCTAATGTCAAATTGATATCACAACATGCTTCAATCGCATCAGGAATACCATCATTATCAGAATCTAAATCTAAGTAATCACAAATGCCATCACCGTCAGTATCAGTACAAGAAGCTATTGTTCCAGCTGTACATCCTTCTCCCCATACTAATGTGTATGAGCCACCATTTCCAGTCGCTGCATTATTATAGAAAGTCAAATCGATTTGATCTATGCATCCTGCGAATGTTACTTCTATCATGTGTGCTGGATTACCGCTAACATTTACATTGGAAGTAGAAGAAAATATATTTCCACTCTGAGAGACATTAGCCCCAGTAGTAGCAGTAAAAGTTACTGGATTGCCATTGATAGATGCCATCACGACTAATTCATCTGTTCTATCTATATCCCATATAGGTAATACCAAGTCGCATACAGGCTCACTGAATGTATATGTACTTACCATATTTTCAGCTGGCGTATTGGAGTTGAGAACTCCTTGTCTCAGCCCTATGTCTCCTGAAGTTTGATTTGACTCTATTGCGTCCTCATCTGGAGTAGCACCACCATTGAAAGCTATACTTCCAGTGATGATCGCATTTCCTGCCATAATATTAGCAGCATTGAAGTCTGCTATACCATTGGCACTATTATTCAAAGCCGTAAGATCTGGAGTGCTGCATACCTCATTATTGTATACCACACCCTCATCTTCGTTGAGTATTCCATCATTGTCAGAGTCCTTATCATCTGCATCGGCTACTCCATCATTATCCTTATCGGGTGGAGTACATCCTTCGCCCCAAGTGGTCGTATAAGAACCACCGGCATTATTACTTCCGTCAAAATTGTAGAAAGTAAAATCTACCTGATCAATGCAATCATCGAAAGAGATGACTACTGCATGTGCAGGATCGCCACTTACCTGTTGGTTTACAGCTGAAGTAAATATGTTATTGTTTTGGGAAACATTTGTTCCTAAAGTAGTGACAGTATATGATACTGGGCTACCATTATTAAACGCTTCAATAATCAATTCATCAGTTCTATCGATATCCCAAATAGTTATTTCAAGAGGACAAACGTCCTTATCAAAGGTATACCTATTGAGCATGAAGTCTGATGAACTATTGGAGTTCAAAACTCCTTGTCTAAGCCCGATGATGCCTGAGGTCTGACTGTTATTGATGATGTCTTCATCAATTCCAGCAGCGCCACCAAACAGTCGGGTACCTGTTATGGTTGCTTCGCCAAGCATGAAATTTTCTGCATTAAAATCAACGAGTCCGTTAGTGCTTCCATCTATGGTAGCCAGGTTCGGAGTGGAACACGACTGACCATAAGACTGGACACCTATTAAAGACACGAAAAAAATCAAAGCAGTTACGAGTGCATTTAGATTCATAGTGTATTAGTTAAAATGATGAATGGTAAAATTTTATTAATAATGTAATTAATAATGACGCCTAAGTCCGCCTGAGCGGGATACAAAATTTAGAGTAAGGTGGTCTATCAGCAAGAAGACATATCAATGCAAGAATAGCATCAAAGAGGAAAACCGGAAAAGTTAGATATGGTATGCATCTTTAATACGATTCGTACAGGGTGTATGCAAATCTATAACATTTTTGTCGGTTTTCTGTAGGTCAAATGTTAAATATTGTAGACCTTCTGTAGCAATACATAGATATTTTGTTGCCTATGCAGCAATATTCGCCTCATTGTCCTCAGTTATAAATGGATTTTGCCATTCTTGGTGATTTCCTTTACCATCAAATTCTATAGAGCAATGCTTACAGACATGACTGAATCTAAATGGCCATAAATCTGAACCTCCGATGGCAATATTGCCTTTTTTAGCTAGTATAAAAGTATCTAAAGTAGGTATCCCATAGAATAAGTCGATGACATGACTATCGGATTTGCAAGAAGGACATGTACATGTTTTAATAGCAGTATTATTCATATCAATTGAATTTTGATACAAACATATGCGACACCGTGCAATCTATTTACACGATAAATCTAAAAGCCTATTTTTTTTTCTTGATGATCTATATCTTGAGCAAGACACATCATTTCGATTGCAGTTATTGCAGCTTCATCTCCTTTATTACCATATTGTCCACCAGCTCTATCTAAGGCTTGTTCTTTCGTATTTGGTGTGAGCACCCCGAAAATGACGGGCTTGCTACTCATGATAGACAGATTGGTCAGACCTGAAGCTACAGCATGATTGATGTATTCATCATGCTTAGTCTCGCCCTTAATCACACAACCTATACAGATGACTGAGTCTAATTTATGCTTGCCTAATAAGAACTTAGCTCCATATGGTAATTCAAATGAGCCAGGAACTTTCAGGATATGTAAGTTGTCATCCTGAAGGCCATGATCCTTCAGCGTCTTGACACAGGCTTCTTCTAATGAAAAAGTAATATCATCATTCCACTTAGATGTGACGATACCTACCTTTTTATCCTTTATGCGATAAGCCGATTTTTTCTGAGAGGATAAATTTTTGTCTTTTGATGACATTAAACCTGTGTATTAATATTTAGCTACTTAAATATTTATCTGCCATTTGTCCTTCACTGGAATCAGGATATTCATTTTTCAATCTCATGAATGCCTTCTGTGCGGCTTCATTGTTGCCTTGTTTCTGTTGTAATAAACCTAATTTTTTAAGGTAATAAGGCGTCAGCAGATCATTGTTCGTTGTATTTACAGCTTTTTCGTATAATCCAATAGCTTTATCGAAGTCATTCATTTCTGAATAGGCATCAGCTAAGGCTCCATATTTAGTAATCGGTAGCACTTCACCGCCAGGACTGAAACTTTCTAAATATTCTATTGAAGTCTCATATACGCCCAAATTCAAATAGGATATACCAGCGTAGTATTTGGCTAAGTTAGCTGTCTTAGTTCCATTGTAGTTATCTATGATGTCTAAGAATCCATCAAAGCCTCCACCAGGATTCTCCAATGCTAATGCAAATGAGTCTCTACTGAATTGTTCTTCAGCCTTATACATGGCAGAAGCGGCCTTCTTTTCACGAGGTGCTTTGTACAGTAAAGAATACGCGAGTATACCACCCACTAATAGTAAGACACCTAAGATGGCACCTAATACTAAAAATTGATTTTTCTCTATGAAACCTTGTGCTGATTCTTTAGCTTCTACCAGATCTACTAGTGTTTCGTCTTGCTTTGTATTTTTTCGTCTACTCATTGGAGTTAATTCAAAATTTGCGCAAAATTAAGCATTTTAAGTGAGATGAAATCGCAATTGTGAAGATGTTTGCTAATTATGTTGGTATTTGGATATTCAAGAGGTTTTGAGTTTTCTATTTCGAGCAGTTTGAGCTCAGGCATGGGCATCAATATTAACTATGCTGACTATCGAAATCGGAGACGATTGTATTCTGCAGAGTATAAATCATCCCACATCTACATGTAATCAATATCTGGCGAAAAAGGATACCGCATAATCATCTTCATCGCTTTTTCTATGCTTAGTTCTTTAAAGACCACCTGATATATCATCTGAGTAATGGGTGTCGTAGCTGTCGTCTTCTGAGCCAGCTGATTAGCTATAGCGAGTGTTCTGATACCTTCTGCAACCTCATCCATGCCCTGTGTCGCTTCCTCAAAAGTCTGCCCAGATCCCATTCTATAACCAAAACTATAGTTGCGACTGTTTTGGCTGGTAGCAGTAGCAAAAAGGTCTCCGATACCAGCAGTACCTAAAAATGACTTAGCATCTGAGCCAAAGAGCTGAGATATATGTATCATCTCTCGCAGCCCTCTCGTCAATAGGAGGGACTGAATATTCTTGCCATAGCCATGTCCTTCTAAGAGGCCTGATCCTACAGCTATGTAATTCTTAAAGGCACCAGCGAGCTCTGCTCCCTTAAGTCCCTTACTACCGAATACGAAAAAGGTATTACTGTCAAGTACTTGCCTACCTAATTCTATAACTTCATCAAACTCGCTTGCGACGACTGTCGCGGTAGGCTGCCCCATGATGATCTCATCTGCAATGTTAGGTCCCGATAGACATCCGACTCTGACGACGGAGCTTTCATCAGTGATCACTTCACTCATCGTCATAATGTCCTCGGGCAGAATATCATCATAATCTAGCGATGATAAGTCATCATGCTTCACATCGAGACCCTTAGTCCCATGTATCATGATGTGCTCTGGTCTTAAGTAAGGGGATAGATCTTTCATCATAGATCTAAACTTGGCAGATGGTATGATGGGTAATATGAGAGTACACTCTGAAGTGAGCTGATCAAAATCAGAGATGATTTTTACATTGTCTGGAAGGTCTACACCTTTATGACTTCTAGTCTGGTTGATTTTAGCTATCGTTTCTGGGTTACGCGCAAAGAGAAGTACATCTGACTTTTTACTGATCAGCTTAGCGACTGTCGTCCCAAATTTTCCTGCGCCTATGACACCGACTGGTTTTTTATCCATAAGAATTTAATTCAGAATGATGGAGAACACTGACCTGAAGTTAAATGAAAGGATAAATCCATAAAAGTATGATATGACTGATTACTTCTTTTTCTTCTTTTTTTGATTTGCGGCAACTTGCTGTTGTTGCTTCATCGCTTCTTCCAGTCTGGCTGAAAATCCTGATTTCTTCTTGGGTTTGGCTTTTTCTTTCATCAGCTCTGCTCGAATCTTCTCTTCATTAAAGACGAATTTCTTAGTAATGACTGTCTGAAGAATAGTGAATAGTGTACTGAAGAACATATAACAGGTCAGTCCAGAAGCGTAATTATTAAAGAATACTAAAAACATAATCGGCATAAAATACTGGACGTACTTCATCGCAGGATTAGCTGACATGTCCATGTGCTTCGTATTATAATAAGTATAGATGACCTGTGTAATCGCCCATAGTATGGTGAACAAACTGATATGGCTACCAGCCATCGGTATCTCAAATGGTAGCCTCATAAAGACATCATAAGAAGAGAGATCACTAGCCCAAAGAAATGGCACCTGTCTAAACGTGATATCTGCTGGAAAAAATCTGAACAATGCGTAAAATATAGGCATCTGGGCGATCATAGGAAGGCATCCACCTAATGGACTCACACCATACTCTCTGTACAGCTTCATCGTCTCTACCTGCTTTTTCTGTGGGTCGTCTTTAAACTTTACAGTCATCTTAGCGATGTCTGGCTTCAGCGCACCCATTTTAGCCTGTGAGTGAAGCATCTTATAGTTAAATGGGTACAAGAGCATTTTTATAATGAAAATCAATACTATGATCACGACTCCTTTAGCAGAGAAGAACTGTGCCAGCCAATTGAAAAATGGTCTGATGATATATCTATTAATCGTACCGAATACACTTCTGCCGTATGGAATAATCTCTTCTAAATCAATGCCTATCGCTTTTAGTCTCGGATAATCATTTGGCCCTATGTACATTTGCATAGCAAAAGATTCATTCGCACTATGACCGTATGGAATACCTAATGTAGACTCCAGTTTTTTCAGATCCTTTGCATTCTCATCCATCATTTTGATCTTGAACTCAGCACCTTCAAATGCTTGATCTTTTGCGATTATTGATGAATTAAAAAACTGATTCACACCAGAGACCCACTTGATAGATCTATCTTCTAAGACTTCTTCATCATCTCCCCGACAACTACAATAGTCAGAGCTTTCATCTATTTCTTTATAATAAGTCGTGGTGTAGAATTTTTCAAAGGTTTCATTGATTTCCAACTTATCGAGGTAGTTGACCCAGTTCATTGTGATCACATCAGTAGATCTATCTATACTGTTCTGCAGTCCGACGATATTGAAGTGATAGTCCAGTTTGTAAGAGTCCGGCAGTAATTCATAGACATGCTCTACATATCCGCTCCCAGCATTAGCTTTGAATGATAATTTATTACCACTTTGTTTAGCCTCATAGAATAAGTCGGCTGAGCTGATGCTTTTACCATTGACGGGTATGATGTATTCTAATTTATTTCGATCATCTTCGAGTAGCTTCAGGTCGACCTTAGTCTCATTATAGTCTTTATCCTGTAGTATCTTTTTATGTTCTTTCAGAATGGCTTCTTTGATGAATCCGCCTTTATTAGAAAAATTAATACTGATCAGGTTATTGTTCAGATTGAATGATTCTTCATCACCCACACTGCTGGAAGCAAAGTCTCCATATGATTCAGTCAGCTGATTCATGCGAAGACTGTCACTGATATCGGGGTCCGACTCAATGGCGCTGACATCCAGCTCACTTGATACAGGCCCCTCTTCTAAGGCAAGCCTTGCCTGAGCGATAGAGTCCTTTAGGTGTTTCTGTCTTTCTAATTCTTCTTTAGAAGGCGCTGTCATTAATGACCATCCTACAATGATGGCTAAAATGAGGGCGAATCCTATAAATTGATTTTTATCCATATAGCTCTGCGAAATGCGCCGCAAAGGTACAATTTCTAATACATACTGCTAATTGAAATAGATTATTGGCTGGATATTATCTATGAATGGCTAAAATTCTAATTTTACACACTAAAAGCATTGATATGAAGTCATTCTTGTGGTTTTTACTTGTTATTGTCGTTATCGTCATATTATTTCTGTTAGTGGGGCTGCTCTCTCCAGGACAAAAAAGCACTGATGAAATAGTCATTCAAGCGCCTACGGAGTACGTCTGGTCTCAATACTTGGATAAAAGCTTGATGCCAGACTGGATGCCTGGTCTGAAGTCGATCAGCTTAGTCAATGGTCAAGAAGGAGAAGCTGGCGCAGAATATGTGATTAACCTAAGCTCGATTAACGAAGGAGAATCCATCATGAACCAGACGGTCACTGAAATAATTGAATATGACACCTATGGTTTTGATTTTGATAGTGATCATCTTATCGGTAACACCCTCATGCAGTTCTCTGCACAAGGCGATACAGCGACTGTAGTGAGGGCGATCAATGAATATACAGGCAAAGAAACTTGGACGACGGCACTGCTACAAATATTTCGACAGGGTATAGATAAAAATTCTATGGCTCAGTACAATAGCTTAAAAGAGATGATTGAATCTAATTATCTAAATACTCTAAGCAATAATGAGTTGATTAAATCTGATACCATAGAAGTAGTTAAATAGTAAACTTATGAGTTTAATCCAAGAAAATATTTCATCAGAATTCGATGCTTTTTCTAAGAATTATAAAAAGGACATGATCGCTGTCGTGCCGCATTATGATGTTTTACTTGAGGTATTCTTAGATGCTATACCTCATGACCATCTGGTAGAGCATGTTCTCGACATAGGATGTGGTAACGGAATCGTAACTGATAGACTCATGAGTAAATATGGCGGATCAAAATATACATTAGTCGATGCTTCAGCTGAGATGCTGGCACTATGCAGACAGAGATTTCTTGATCGTCGTGTAGACTATATCCAATCTTATTTTAGTGAGTTTGATTTTCCAATAGCCACATATGATTTAGCGGTAGCAGGCTTCAGCTTGCATCATTGTGATGGTGAAGAAAAGCAACTACTTTTTAAAAAAATACATACTGCTCTGAAGCCTGGTGGCTTATTTGTGATATCTGACTTATTCATCAATAAATCCGATGAAGATCACCCAGCATTGCTTAAAGAATGGGAAGCTCATGTGATGAATCACAATCCAGGCGGTAATAAATGGGCATGGCTGATGGAGCATTATGCAGCATTCGATCGCCCTGATAATTTAGAGAATCAAAGGACTTGGCTGACAAAAGCTGGGTTTTCTGAAGTGAAGATCATTTGGAAAAAGGGGCATTGGATTAATCTATGTGCGGTGAAGGCTTAGCCCAATTTACAGCATATGCTCACTTCTATTGTAAAAAAAATTACAATTGGTAAAATCTTCACTCAGCTCATAAACAGTGATCTATTTTAGTTGTTTTAAGCCTTATACCAATGCTATTTTATACCTATAGCTATCGGTAGGAAAATCGATCGAGTATAAAACTTGAAAGAAATGGGTTTGTAGGTTTAAAAAGTCCCAAACCAATTTTTCTTCGGTATAAACATGAACATAATTCTCGTTTTTCAATGCTGTATTGTTCTTTCTTTTTAGATGATATCGATGTGGCTGGTAGACTTATGATCGCCATGTCTGAGACAGTGACAAAACCTCTTAAAGGAGCTAATGTTTATTTTGAAAAGGGGAGTGATACGCCTTTACAGGTATTTTATACGGACGGTATGAGAATGGTCATATGTTAACCA
>Ga0209828_1001363_pt1 | contig 22239 bp, 21 predicted proteins | sample MaitaG_FD_187429 | JGI IMG/M metagenome (GOLD analysis project Ga0209828, IMG submission 187429) | Marine algal microbial communities from Maine, USA - Maine_Asex2 metaG (SPAdes) (version 2) | ecosystem: Host-associated > Algae > Red algae > Unclassified | place: Maine, USA | collected 2015-01-05
CCCCGATGTACCTCACCTGTTCGGGCCTATCCGTTCGCGACTGGAATGACCACCGCTGGCTTGATCTTGGCGCCAGCAACCCGCTCGTGCACAGCGACCACCGCACCGTGACTGTCAACAAGGACCCATGGCCCGTCGCCGGTTAGCACCGTCTCACTCAGCCGCTGACCGTTGCGTACTCGGCTAACGGTTTCGTCGTCGAGCGTCACAAATGGATAGTCGGCAAGGCCAACGGCCAAGCTGATGATCGACGCATCATCGAGCAGCGCTGCGTTGGCTTCGGTGTGGCGGCCAATGGCGGTGCGACGCAGATAGCGAAGGTGCGCTCCCCCGCCGAGAGCAGCGCCGATGTCTGCGGCGATCGTGCGAATGTAGGTACCCGATCCGCAGCGGGTGGTGAAGCGAAACACATTGGGCTCGCCTGGCGCGGTCTCAAGAAAGTCGGGATCAACGCTTATCTCGTGCACCGTGACCGGGCGGGGCTTCCGTTCGACCGTCTTGCCTTCACGAGCGAGTTCGTGCAGTCGCTTGCCATCGATCTTGATCGCCGAAACCATGGGAGGGATCTGTTCGATGTCACCAACGAACTGTGGTGCGACGCGGCGCACGTCGTCGATGGTGACGTGCGACATGTCATGGCGGGCAGTGACTTCGCCGTCGGCGTCAAGCGAGTCAGTCTCGACACCAAGCACGGCTTCGGCCACATACGTTTTCTCAAGGTCGGTAATGAATCGCAACAACCGGGTGCCACGCCCGACCCCCAGGACCAAGACGCCTGTCGCACCTGGGTCAAGCGTGCCGCTATGTCCAATCTTGCGGGTGCCGAATACGCCCCGTGCCTTGGCCACGACGTCGTGGCTGGTCCACTCGGTTTCCTTGTCCACCACGACGAACCCGTTTGGTCCGTCAGCTCGTTGCTTGGCCACCGAACGAGTCGCTTATTCTTCTTCGCTCGACGACGTGAAGGCGCGATCTTCTTCGGCCTCCATGGTCTGCAAGATTTCGCCGACACGAGTACCCGAACGCAATCCCGGATCGATCATGAACTCAAGATCAGGCACCCGGCGCATATTGCCCTTTCGAGCGATCGCTTTGCGCAGGCGCCCCATGTGGGCATGCAGCCCATCGAGGTCGTCGTCTTCGAGATTCAGTGTGGAGAAATAGACGCGAGCACGCGTGAGTTCGTTGTCCACATCGACATCGGTCACCGTCACGTACGCCACATAGTCGTCGTCGATACGACGCAACTCCTCGCCAATGATCTCGCGCAGTGTCGAACCAAGTCGGTCCGTGCGCTCATACCCGCGATTGCTTCGTTGATTTCGTCGACTCACTCCCCCACGCTACTGGTGTTGGGCACAACAGGTTGATTGAGTTGCGCTAGCTGGCGGTGGCCAACATCTTGGCCAGCGTGGCTGACGACACGTTTGCACCGCAGCTCACGGCCACGATCCGGGTGCCCGGAGCAGAAGCTGCGTGGGCGGTCGCGCCAGCCAAGGCCACACCAGCTGCGCCTTCAACGAGTTGATGATGATCGTCGATCATGGTTCGCACGGCGGACGCGATGTCGACTTCGGTCACATCGACCCATGCGTCGACCAGGTCGCGGCACAGGTTGAACGTGATGGTGTCGTCTTCGAGCCCGCCAGCTGTGCCGTCAGAGAACGTGGGCTCGAAGTGTGGGGTCAGGATATGTCCCGCTTCAATCGATGCTGCCATGGCCCGGTCGTTCAGTGCCGACGCTCCAATGATGCGGGTCGCCGGTGACTGCGATTTGATCCAGCTGGCAATGCCAGAGATCAGCCCTCCCCCGCCTACCGAAATGACAACGGCATCAACGTGGCCACCGTCTTCCAAGATTTCTTTGCCGATCGTGCCTTGCCCGGCAATAACCGTTGGATCGTTGTAGGGCGAGATGTAGGCCAACCCGATCTCCGCCGCATGGCCGCGAGCCGCCATTTCCGCCAGGCTTGTATCGGTACCTGCGACGGTGACGATTTCAGCGCCCAAGCGCCTGATCTGGTCGACCTTGGACAGCGAAGCGCTCGATGGCAAGAAGATCTTGCAGTCAATGCCACGGCTTGCGGCCGAGGTCGCCACGCCAATGCCATGGTTTCCTGACGACGCAGTCACGACACCCTCACGAGCTCGACCGGCGTCGAGAGAATGCACAAAGTTGGCCGAGCCGCGCACCTTGAAGCTGCCGGTCAGTTGCAAGTGTTCGGACTTAATCAGGATCTCGGCACCGTGACGCTCGGACAGGGGCTCGGACAACAGCAGCGGCGTTCGCACGACGTGCGCTTCGATTCGAGCAGCGGCGGCAGTGATCTCAACAGCATCAATCATGACCTGCATCCTGACATCCGCAAGCCACAACGCCCACCACCTAGTGCTGCAACCCCGTCATCACCAATTGCGCCATGGCAGCATCCTGAATACCAAGGCCACACAGATCTGCCACGGTGATCTGTTCCGAAGCGGTTCGTCGCGGCGCTGATCCGGTGAGTACGTCACCGAGGTTGACGGCGCGGCCGACTTGATGTGGGCAGTGCTGTAGCTCGCCGACGTGGGCGGTAACTGCCTTGTCGTCGCACACCAGCATGTCGCATTGTTCGGTGAGATCTGCGGCCAGCTCTCGCTTGCCCACCATGTCCGCGCCCATGGCAACAACATGTGTACCAGGCGCAATCATCGCGTGCCTCAGCAATGGCTCGCGCGATGGCGTGCAACAGATCACTATGTCCGCGTTGACAACCGCGGCCTGCACCGTTGCGGCAGCTTTGGCACCGTTGGCTTGAGCGAACGCCTGTCTTGTCGCTTCGCTGCGGCTCCAGACTCGGACGTCCTCGAGCTCGAATGCATCACGCATTGCTTCGACTTGGAAGGCGGCTTGATACCCGCCACCCAAGATGGCGAGTCTCGAAGATTCGGGCCGGGCCAGAGCAACTGCAGTGACGGCCGACGCGGCAGCGGTTCGCATCTCGGTCAACCATCCATGATCGTCAAGGATCGCTACCGGCGCCCCAGTAGCGGCATCGAGTACCGAAGTGAATCCGGAGTTGCCGCCATCGGGGAACTGGCCCGATGCGGCCTTGAACGCCAGTACCTCTCCGCCGAGATAGGCACCTTTGATGTGCAGTTCGCCACCATGCGCGAGCTTCATCGCCAGTTCTGGTGGCGCAACAGCCGATCCAGCGGCGAGCGCACAGAAGGCATCGTGCACGGCCTGGCGGGCGTTGGTGACCGACACAACCGATTGAATATCGTCGAGCGCTACGAGCTGCATCTCCCGAGTGTGCCAGGCGACCCGATTAGTCGAGAACCTGGATGCGGCAGTGCTGCTTTCTGGCACCATTTCCCAGGCGGCCCATGGCTAACGCTTGGAGCGCTGCGACGATCGGTTGTTGAACACCTTGATCGCCCATATGGCAATGATGACCTGGGCAATCATGGTTACGGTGATCAGCGCTGCGCCGCCAGCGTTCGTGTCTGAGAACGGATCGTTGTAGCTATTCCACGCGCTAAGCGTGCTGAAAATATCGAGCAGCGCCATGATCAGCGCAGGAATAAACAACATCACTGGTCGCTCTTTGAGCGCACCCCAAAAATGGAATCCAAGAAGAATGCCGCCGATAACGATGATGACGATCAAGATGACGATTGCCGCTCCGACGAGGTCACCCAGACCAATCCCGATTTCGTCAAAGGAGTCGTCGACCTCATCAGCCGCGGTGGCAAGCCATATCGCTCCGATAAGCCCCAACACCAACGGAATGAATTTGAGTACCGAAACGATGATTGCAAGTGTCTTGAGTCCGCGCGGGAACGCCTGTTGGCCTGGTTGCTGGCCAACGTAGGAGTAGCCGCCCTCGACCGGCCCGGGAGGGGACCCCGCTGCGACAGAACCAGCTGGTTCATAAACGGGATCTCCTACCCATTGTGCGCCGTCCCAATAACGCTGTGACCCAGCTGGGTCACCTTCTGCGTTGTACCAACCTGGTGCCGTCATATGCGTGCCTTTGATCCTCGCCGAGTTACCACGACAGACTAGACCAGAGGGCGCACCTTCAGATCATGTATCCCTAGGGAACGCTCCTACACGACTCGCATGACGATTGCCTCGAGGCCGCGCTGATAGCGACACGCTCAGAAGCCTCCCCAGGCTCACGTTCCCGCTCTTGTTCGCTGCGCTCACGGGCCGCTGGGCCACGGTTCCGCTTGGTTTCGACTCGCACGCTCTCAGCTATCCGCTGAACCTCGTCGCATCACGATTGGTCGAGGTCCATCCATTCACGGTCGATACGCAGCACCTCAGTGTCCGCGGCTTGCCAAACGAATCGCTCGACCTGATCTGCTGCCTTTTCGATGCTTCCGACATCACCACTAACCAACGCAACCCCGAGCTCACACCGTTGCCAGCTGTCCTGGCGCGCAACCTCAGCGACGCTGACCTCGAACCTGGTTCGAAGTCCGTCGACGATTGGCTTGAGAAGCATCCGCTTCTCTTTTAGCGAATGACTCGATGGAAAACGAAGCTCGACGTGCAGCGCAAGCACATACACGGGCTAGGTCCGGGGAATCTCTCGTTCTTCGTAGGTCTCAATGACGTCGCCGGCGTTGAGGTCTTCGAAGTCACTCAGCCCAACACCACACTCAAATCCTGCACGGACTTCGGTGGCGTCGTCGGTGAACCGTTTGAGCGAGGTAAGCGTGCCATGCCAGATGACCGTGCCGTCTCGCAGGAAGCGCACCTTGTCGTTGCGGGTGATGACACCGTTCTGCACCAAACAACCAGCAACGAGGCCAACGCCTTTGATGCGGAAGACTTCGCGCACTTCGGCTTCGCCGGTGACGACTTCTTCGAACTCTGGCTCAAGCATGCCGATGACGGCGTTCTCGATGTCTTCGAGCACGTTGTAAATGATCTCGTAGGTACGGATCTCAACGCCCTCTTGATCGGCAACCGAACGAACGCTTCGATCAGGTCGCACGTTGAACGCAATAATGGTCGCACCGGCAGCGAGGGCCAGGGTGACATCGTTTTCGGTCGGTGGGCCTACCGCTTTTTGCAAGAAGTTGATCTTGACCTCAGGGCGCTCGAGGCGTGCCAAGCTATCAGCAAGAGCCTCTAGCGAACCGTGGGTATCGGCACGAACGATGAGCGGCAGCTTGGCTGCTTCGCCAACCTGAATGTCACTGAACAGGTCTTCGAGGCGAGCGCCACCGGTGCTGCCAGCAGCATCGCGGCCAAGGCTTGCAACCCGACGGTAATGCGCTCGGGTATCGGCAACCTTGCCTGCGGTCTTTTCGTCTTGAGCGATGACGAATTCGTCACCGGCTCGAGGCACGTCGCTCAGGCCAAGGACCTGCACGGGCGTTGACGGGCCAGCAGTCTTAACGCGTTCGCCGCGGTCGTTGATGAGGGCGCGTACGCGACCCCAGGTACCACCAGCCACGAGTGGCTGGCCGACTTCAACGATGCCTTGCTGCACCAGAATCGTTGCGACCGGACCTTGGCCGACAACAACGTTTGATTCAAGCACCACACCAGCGGCGCGACCCGTTGGAGCGGCTTCGAGTTCTTCGACTTCGGCAACGAGTGCAATTGCATCAAGCAAGCCGTCGATGTTGTCGTTCTGAAGCGCCGAGATCTTGACCATGACGGTGTCGCCGCCCCACTCTTCGGGCACAAGACCCTGCTCAGAAAGGCCGTTCATCACACGGTCGGGGTTCGCTGCTTCGCGATCCATTTTGTTGATAGCAACGATGATCGGAACTTCAGCTGCCTTGGCGTGGTTGATCGCCTCGATGGTTTGTGGCATGACGCCGTCATCGGCGGCAACAACCAAGACCACGATGTCTGTGGCCTCGGCACCACGCGCACGGATAGCGGTGAACGCGGCGTGGCCGGGTGTGTCAATAAAGGTCAGCGCGCCATTGGGTCGGTCGACCATGTATGCGCCGATGTGCTGAGTGATTCCACCAGCTTCGCCGTCAACAACATTTGCGTCGCGAATCGTGTCGAGCAGCTTGGTCTTGCCGTGGTCGACGTGACCCATGATCGTGATGACTGGTGGGCGCGGCGCGCTCTCTCGGTCGTCGAGTTCGTCGACGTCAAGGAGATCGCGCATGTCTTCTTCGCGCTCTTCGCCTGGGTCGACCATGCGCACTTCGGCGCCAATCGATTCGGCAAATGACATGACCTGCTCGTCGGAGAGCTGTTGCGTGGCCATGACCATCTCGCCAGATTGCAGCAAGTGGCGAACGATGTCAGCCGCCGTGCGATCGAGCTTGGGCGCAACGTCTTGCGCGCTTCCGTGGCGTTCGATGACGATAGTGCCAGAAGGCACCGGGGCACCTTCTGGCGTGTAGGTCGGAACGTCAACTGGACGCAGCTCTTCAAGCGAGCGACGACGACGACGACTTCGTCGGCGGCGAGGAGGTCGCTGATTACCGCGACCACCAGGACGACCGCCACCAGGACGACCACCGGGGCCGCCACCAGGACCGCCGCCACCAGGACCGCCAGCAGGACGAGGACCGCCACCAGGACGAGTGAAGCCAGGACGGCCGCCACCGCCAGGACGACCCGCCGGAGCCGGACCACGACCACCGCGACCCGGCGGAGGTGGAATCGGCTTGCCAGACGCGCTCTTTGGAGGTCCAGGAGGAGGTGGAATCGGCTTGCCAGACGCGGAGCGAGGAACGCTCGAAGGGTCGGGCCTGCGGGGCGCATCTTTCTTGCCCCGCTCGGCTGGAGCCGCAGGTTTCGACTCGGCTGCCGGGGCAGCAGGCTTTGACTCGGCCACCGGCGCAGGTGCGTCTTCGGGGCGAGGCCGTGATGGACCAGTGGACCCACTCGATGTGACGACTCGTTTGGGTGGCGCTGTCGGCGGCGTTGGCGGAGCCTGTGGCGGAGCAGCCGGTGCAGCAGCAGCAGCGGGCGCTTCTACCGCTGGTGCGACAGGATCTGGCACTGTAGCTGGCGGCCTGCTCGGCGCAACTGGCGGCGCGGTTGGCGCAGCAGGTCGCGGCGGCGCAGCCGGAGGCGGCGTGGCCGGTGCAGCAGCCCGTGCCGGCGTTGCTGGAGCAGCAGGCCGAGCGCGAGGTGGACCGGTCGGCGCTGTGCGCTCAGGAGGTTTACGGCGTGGCGGCGGCTTCTTGGTAGAAACCACACCCTTAGGTTCTTCTGCGGGCTTTTCTTCAGGCTTGTCTTCGACGATTGGTTCGCGCCGAAGACCCTCACGGTCAGCCTTGCGACGAGCGCGGTCAGCATGCGCTTCTTCCATCGAAGAAGACGCGCTCTTTACGCCGATGCCGAGCGACTCGCATAGTGCGAGGGTTTCTGCGTTATCTAGCCCAAATTCACGAGCGAGCTCGTAGACCCGTACTTTCTTAGCCAAGTGGCTGAATTCCTTTGTATTGGACAGGGGTGCTGAGGCGCGCCACCCCGGGGGATAGCGAGTCTCTGGCCTGGTGGCACGGCCCCGGCAGCGAAATAGCTAGTGAGACGGTTTACCAAGCCAGCCCAGCAGGGTATCAGCGATAACTGCATCGGGGAGTTTTGTGCGAAAACCTCTTGAAAAGGCTTTGGACTTCGCTGCCGCCCGAATGCAACTCGAGGTTGGACAAATCCACGCGCCACGGCCGGATGCATCACTGTCTACAGCGATTTCGCCTTCGACCACGGCGAGCCTGGTGAGTTCGGTCTGCGCTTTTCTGGTTCGACACCCAATGCACGTTCTGATCGGTTGTCGTGCCGCTACCGGCTCAGCGGTGGTCATCGAATCCAAAACCCGCGGCCACGAGCGGAGTCTGCGTAGCTACTCTTCCTCGTCAGAAGAGGACGGTTTGGCTGCCGCAGCGTCTGCGCCCTCGCCATCATCGGTCGTTGAAGCGACCATCTGTTCCCACTCGACTGATGAGATGGCATCGCCGCCAGCGGCAGGCTGCCACATCTGCTCGCCGGTTTCTTCGTCGGTGATCCATTCGCCATCGGCCCAGTCAATCTCGGCGTAGGCCTTCTCTTCGGCCATTTCTGTTTCGCTCTTGATGTCGACGCGCCAGCCGGTAAGACGCGCTGCGAGACGAGCGTTCTGCCCCTCTTTGCCAATGGCGAGTGACAGCTGGTAGTCGGGCACAACCACGGTCGCTGTACCTGTGGTGTCGTCGAGCAAAACTTCTTTGACCTTGGCCGGCGATAGCGCCTTCATGACAAAGTCCTGGGTGTTCTCGCTAAACGGGACGATGTCGATCTTCTCGCCCTTCATCTCGTTCACGATCATGCGCACGCGGCTACCGCGGGCGCCAACGCACGCGCCGACCGGGTCGACGTTCTCGTCACTCGAGCGCACGGCGATCTTGGTGCGATGTCCGGGTTCACGCGCACACGCCATGATTTCGACGATGCCGTCGGCGATCTCGGGGACCTCAAGCTCAAACATGCGCTTGATGAGACCCGGGTGTGTGCGACTCACGACGATCTGGGGGCCCTTGGGCGTCTTGCGAACCTCAACGATGTACGCCTTAAGCCGAGTATTCGGATCAGGTCGTTCGTGTGGAACCTGCTCGGCTTGGGGTAGCAATGCCTCGACTCGACCAAGGTCGAGCAGGGTGTAGCGCGAATCGGTTTGCTGGATGATTCCCGTAACGATGTCGCCCTCGCGGCCTGCGTACTCCTCATACTTGAGCTCGCGTTCGGCTTCTCGAATGCGCTGTGACATGACCTGGCGTGTCGTCTGAGCTGCGATGCGACCAAAGTCGTCGGGGGTGACTTCAAACTCGTCACCAAACGGCTCGCCGTACTCGTCGAGTTCTTGCGCGAAAACGCGGAACTCCATGGTGTCAGCGTCTATCGTGACCCACGAGTACTCCCATGCATCAGGACGGCGCTTGTAGGCAGACTCAAGTGCGTCAGCGAGTGCGGCGAACAACGTGTCGATCGTGAGACCACGTTCGCTCGCGACTGCCTGGAGCGCCTCCATCATGTCTTGGTTCATTGCCTTCAGCCTTTCGAAGCCGCTTGTGAAGCACCGCCAGAGGCGGGCTTATTTGTCTTGTTTTTGTCTTTCGGGGCCTTGCCAGGTTTTGGCGCCGGTCCCCAATCAAAGACCGTGTTGGCCTTTGCGATTTCGTCGTATACCACGGTGTGCTGGCCGTCGTCGGTCTCCACCGTCACACCGACGGCATCAGCTGCGAGCAGTTCACCTTTGAGCCGACGAAGCTTGTCTTCGTTCGGTTTGAGCTTGATAGCTACCTGCTCTCCGATCGAACGAGCGAAGTGTGGTTGGGTCCGCAACGGTCGCTCGACGCCCGGGCTTGTGACCTCAAGGGTGTAGGTACCGTTCACTGGGTCGGTCAGGTCGAGTTCGTGGCTGATGAGGCGAGTCGCACGGGTCAGCTTCTGCGTATCGAGACCATCAGGATGGTCAATCGTGATCTTGAGTCGACCGCCGCCATAGACAAGGTCGACAAGCTCGAGTTCTAGGTCTTCAACGATTGAATCAACCACAGCGTGGATGCGATCTTCTGCGGCCATGATTCACCTCCGAAATAGAGAAGAGCGTGGGCAAAAGCCCACGCTCTGAAAAGATTTCAACAATCAAGTATCAGTGCTACGAGAGATTATAGCTCATAACACCAGCCGCAACGCCCGGTCGCCGCTAACGACCGGATCATCTCAACGTTTGCGTATGAGCTCGACCTTGGCTTCGGCGTCGTTGACGTCGTCACCCTGCTGTTCAAGCAAGAGCGCCCTGTCGCGGTCAGCTTCGCGCTTTGCCTTGACCATGTCCGCGCGTGCAAGCGCTGCGTCGGCTCCGTGCTCATGCATGAACTCAGCCCATTCAACTAGCGCGTCGACCATCTCGTCTTCGGGCACAACAGCAACGTTTTGGCCCTTGACGAACAGGTGGCCCCGCCTGTTACCTGCCGCTATGCCAAGGTCAGCGTCGCGAGCCTCCCCAGGTCCATTGACAACGCAACCCATAACGGCGACTTGCAGCGGGATCTCTCGTTCACCAAATGCCTCAAGCGCCTTGTTGGCGACGTCGTACACGTCGATTTCGGCACGACCGCACGATGGGCAAGCGATTAGGTCAACGTTCTTTCGCTCGCGAAGCCCCATTGATTCCAGCAGTGCGCGCCCCGCACGAGCTTCTTGCACGGGATCGGCGGTCAGCGAGTATCGGATTGTGTCGCCGATTCCCTCGGCGAGGAGCGTTCCAATACCAGCCGTGGATTTGATAAGTCCGTTAGGTGGAGGACCGGCCTCGGTCACGCCCAGATGAAGCGGATGATCAGTCACGTCGCTGAGCTTGCGGTATGCCTCGATCATCAGCGGAACGCTCGACGCCTTCACCGAGATCTTGATGTCTTCAAACCCGACTTCGTCGAAGTACGCCATTTCTTGTTGCGCCGACTCGACCATGGCTTCGGCTGTCACGGTGCCGCCGTACTTTTCATACAGGTCTGGGTGCAGCGAGCCCCCGTTGACGCCGATACGGATCGGCACGCCGCGTTCACCGCACGCTTCGGCAACGGTCTTGATGTGTTCGGGTTTGCGTATGTTGCCCGGGTTCAGCCGCAAACACTGCACGCCTGCATCAAGCGCCGCCAACGCCATCTTGTATTGATGGTGGATGTCGGCCACGATCGGAACCGGCGAGCGGGGCACGATCTGGGCGAGGCCTTCGGCTGCCTCGCGTTCATTGCAGGTGCACCGGACGATGTCAGCGCCAGCGGCGGCAAGGGCGTAGATCTGTTGAAGGGTGCCCTCGACATCGGCGGTCTTGGTGGTGGTCATCGACTGCACCGTGATTGGTGCATCTCCGCCCACCGGCACGGTTCCCACCATGATCTGGCGAGTCGTGCGTCGTTCGGCTACCGGCGTGATTTCCACAATGTGTCCTTGATGTTCATATCCGTCATGCAATCAGGATTCGGAACCGAAACGAGCGGGTCAGGTTGGCCATGAGACAATATCGAGAACGGCTGCCCAAACGCCGAGCCCTACAAGAAGGAGCATCACGGCCCACGTGATTGGAATGAGCTTGGTCGCATCGACGCGATGACGGGTTCCGGTAGCGAGTCCTCGTAGCCGTTCATAGGTAGCGATCGCTGCGTGGCCTCCATCGAGCGGAAGCAGCGGAAGCAAGTTGAAGATGCCGATAAAGATGTTGACGACGACGAAAAGAAAGAGGACTTGGTCGACTGATTCGCTCTCGGCAAAGAGGCGTCCGATGCCAATCATAGATACGGGACGGTTGCCGTCTTCGTCGACCGGCTGGGGAATCGGGGCCTGATTCCCTTGACTTGGCAAGACCATAGTGGCGCGTCGTTCGACGACTGAATCACCGAAACCGAGCCACCGAGCCGGGTTGATCGTCTCAGCCAGGCCAGTCACATTCGTGCGACTCACGGTTGCGAAGTCGCTAACCGCAAGACCTATCGATTCAACGACTGACGGGTCGGGATCAGCCACCAACACTGGCCCCACACCAAAGAAACCACGAAAGGCAGGTGAGCTATTGAGCTCCACGGTGTTCGTAATCGACACATCGTTGCCATCACGAATCACGTCGAAGGTCACGGTCTCCCCGCGACGCTCGAACAACATTGCTGCCAAGGTGAACTGCGATGGACGATCGACGCCACCCGCCGAGATGAGGATATCGCCGACCTCTAAGCCGAACTGGTCTGCCTGGTCGCCCGGCCAGAGATAACTGACTTCCCAGCCAGAACGGGCGTCCTCTTCGATCATGATGAGACCGAAGCCGTCCAAGATCACGTCTTGTGCTCGTGGTCCTAACATGCCTTCGATCGTTGATCGCTGGCCATTGCGTTCAAGCTCAACGGTGATCGGCCCGGGATCTAGCGCAGTGACGACCTCACCGAAGCCATCCCAGTTGTCGAAGCCGTCACCGTTGATCGCGATGAGTTGATCGCCTACCTCGATACCGACTGCGTCCGCGGTAGAACCACCGACAACTTGACCAACTACCCATGGTGGCCCGGAGAAGCCCTGGTAGCTGTACGCCGAAAACAATACGACCAATGCAACGAGTGCCATGAAGAAATGCATGGCAGAACCAGCACAAATCGTCATCATGCGCTGCCAATACGGCCGCGAGCGATAGGTGCGTTCTTCCTCGCTGGGATCGATCTCGTCGAGGTTCGTCATGCCCATGATGCGCACATAGGCACCGGCAGGAATCGCCTTGACGCCGTATTCGGTTTCGCCGCGATTGAACGACCAGATCTTTGGGCCAAAGCCCAAGAAGAACTCGGTGACTTTCATGCCGGACACGCGCGCCGTGGCGTAGTGCCCGAGCTCGTGCATGAACAGAACAAATAGTAGCCCGGCAAGGATTCCGGGGAACCACCAGCTGCGGAAGTACCCGATCGCCAAGATCGCGCCGACGAACATGAACAGCATGGCAAAGCTGCCATTGTCATCAGAACTCTGCCCGCTGCCACCAATCAGGTCGGCCGACGCACGGTGGAATTGACCGTTCTGGTCGACAGCGTCGACGCCGTCGGTTGACGCAGCGTCGTCGGCAGTATCGACAAAGGTTGGCTCAGGAGTCATTGTGCCAGCACAGTAGTTGCAGCGATGCGCGCCTCAGCGTCGGCAGAGAGCACCGCATCGAGGTCAGGGTCATCGCCTCCATTGTGGTTGCTCAGAACAGTCTCTACTACGCGGGCGATGTCGACCCACGCAATCTGGCCCTGTAAGAAGGCCTCGACAGCGACTTCGTTCGCGGCGCTGAGTGCTGCAGGAGCGGTACCTCCCAGGCGCCCCGCTGCGTAGGCAAGATCGAGACAAGGGAAGGCTTGCCGGTCAGGGTCGGCGAAGTCCAGCTGACCCAGTGTTGTCCAATCGATCGCTCCATACGCGTGCGGATGGCGGTCGTCGTAGTCGATTGCGTACGCAATGCACAGGCGCATGTCAGGCATCGACAACTGTGCAATCGTGGCGCCGTCGGTGTATTCGACCATGGAGTGCACAACCGATTGCGGGTGCACGACGACATCGATTCGGTCAAAGCCAACGCCGTACAACTCGTTGGCTTCTATGACCTCGAGCCCCTTGTTCATCAGCGTTGACGAATCGACGGTGATCTTTGGGCCCATCGACCAGGTCGGATGTGCGAGGGCCTCGTCAACGGTCACGGCCGCAAGATCGGCGGCGGTACGCCCGCGAAATGGTCCCCCACTAGCGGTCACGACAAGGCGGCGCACCTGCTCCATGCGCCCCGGCGCGAACGATTCGTTCGAGCGAAGGCATTGGTGTAACGCACAATGCTCACTGTCGACGGGCACGATCTCAGCGCCCGGGGTGGCACGTACTTTTTGCACGACGGGTCCGGCGGCGATTAACGATTCCTTGTTCGCCAAGCCGAGACGTTTACCTCGCCGCAGTGTCTCAAGGGTCACGGTAAGGCCAGCGAACCCGACGATGCCGTTGATAACGACGTCAGCGTCTTGGCATCCAGCGATGAAGCCGTCGTCACCGCCAATGACCTGGGTGGTCCGGCCAAGTTGCTCGGCAACCGTGGTGGCTGCGTCGCCGTTGTTGACGACGACAAGGGGGCAGGAGAATTCGCGCGCCTGCTGAACAAGTAGATCGGTCGATGAACCTCCTGCGCCAAGAGCGGTCAGGACGTAAGGCGGAGCATCGCCGCCTGCAGCAGCAGCTGCGGCGTTCGCTAAACGAATGATGTCGAGCGTTTGGGTACCAATCGACCCTGTCGACCCCATTACCGCCACACGCATCGTCACAAGTGAACTCTATTTCCCACAGCGCGATTCAATGCATGCCGTACGTGGAACTTTGTTGACGTCGTGAACAGAATCAGCCGCGTATGACCGACGTTGCTTCGATGATGTGCAGCGCCAAGCCAGCACACCAGATAGCGGGCATGACAAAGAGGAGACCGTCAAAGCGGTCGAGGATGCCGCCATGTCCCGGCAGCATCGTTCCCATGTCTTTGACGCCAAGATCACGTTTGAGCATGGACTCGCAGAGATCGCCAAGCGTGGCTGCAATGGCAGCGACGACGCCCATGATGATGGTGTCGGTGAGTCCGCCTGGTGCCGAGCCCCATGGTGCGATGTCGAAGCCGCCCACAACGACGACCGAGACGACGACGCATACGACCGCGCCCCCAACGACGCCCTCAAGGGTCTTGTTCGGGCTATGTGCGGAAAATGGTGTTCGACCCATGGATCTACCAATGGTGTAAGCCCCGATGTCGTAGGCGACGGTGGCCAAAATCGCTGCGAAGAGCAACCCTGTTCCGTTTGACTCGAACACTTGGAGCCCAGTGGTCTCACTGATCACGATGGAATCGCTCGACAGCATGAGCCCGGCAAACGAACCAAGAACACTGATATACGCAATGCCGAGGAACGTAATCCCAAGGTTTGGCACCGGCCTGCCTGATCCGACAGGGATCAAGAACCAAAGCAGTCCAACAGCGACAGCCAGGAACAGCACGACGGGATAGGCGGCGACGTTCTTCCAGTACACGCCCACCGTGAGTCCCACGGTGGTGACCAGACCCAGTAGCGATGCCGGGTTGTACCCGACCGTGCGCATTGCGTTGTAAAACTCGACGGTCGCAAGGGCCAAGATGGCGGTGGCAACAATGAGGCCAGGGATTTCGCCTAGACGTAGGGAACCAAGAGCGACTGCAGCTAAGGCCAACCCGGTAATCGTTGCGAGAGCGATATTGCGATCAGATCCCTTGCTTGCTGGGGGTTCTGGAGCTGCCGGTGGTTCCGGAGTCCCCGTGGGACGAGGCGAGGCAGAGCGCACTTCTGAAGCATTGAGCGAGGGTGCGGGCGGCGCCGGTGGGGGCACCGGCGGGGCATCGGCCGCGAGACCGAAGAAGACGTCGCCGGCATCCTCGGCGGGATCGCGCGTGACAGCGGGTGTTGCGTCAAGTAATCGGATGTCGTCGAGTTCGTCGTAGTCGCTGGCTCCGTCGCGCCAACGCGGGCCTGAGCCGTCGACGGATTCGGTCGTACCTGTCCCGGGTTCCGTCCAATGCGGCAACGTCAGGTCACCACCGCCGCCCTCGCCCTCATCAGTGAACCAGCTCTCAGGGCCACGAATAGGCCCGACTGGCGGATCAAAGTCGCTCATGTTTCGAGTAGCTCGTCTTCCTTAGCCTTGACCGCCTCGTCAATCTCCGCCTCGTACTGCTGAGTGAGTGCGTCAACTCGCTTTTCCGCTCGCTCCACGGCATCTTCGGGAGCGTCGCCATCCTTCTTCATTTTGTCTAGGTCGTTGCGCGCACCTCGGCGAGTGTTACGAATCGCAACTCGCCCGTCTTCGGCCATACCGCGGATGACTTTGACCAGATCTTTACGCCTTTCAGCAGTTAGCGCAGGAAAGGCCAAACGAACGACAACACCGTCGGTCGACGGTGACAATCCAAGGTCGCTGTCACGAATCGCTCGTTCGATGCCTTCGACCGAGTCTTTGTCGAACGGCGAGATAACGAGCATGCGGGCCTCGGGAACGCTGAACGAAGCCAACTGTTGCAACGGCACATCTGCGCCGTAATAGCTGACGGACAGCTTCTCAACAAGAGTTGGTGTCGCCCGACCTGTGCGAACGCCACCGAAGTTTTGACGCACATGGCCCACTGCTCCGGACATGCTGTCGGCAGCTTCTTCGAGGACTAGCTCGATCATCTCATCGCTCACGGCGATCCGTTCTCCTGTGGTCGTTGCGCGCTCGAACACGCTTTACATAACAACAGTACCGACCCGCGCAGGCTGAAACCGGCCACTCGCCAATTGATGTTGACCTATGCCGGTCTTAGCTGACCAAAGTACCAACGGCTTCGCCAGCGAGAATACGTTGCACGTTGTCTTCGCCCATGAGATCGAACAGCACAATCGGCAGTTCGTTGTCCATGCATAGGGTGGTCGCCGTTGCGTCCATGGCCCGAAGGTTCTTGCTCAAGACGTCGAGGTAGGTCACGCTCTCAAGCTTGGTCGCTGTTGGCTCGAGCTTGGGGTCTGCGGTGTATATGCCATCGATGCCTGAGTGCGTCCCTTTGAGCAGGACCTCGGCGTCGATCTCGTTTGCCCGCAGGGCAGCGGCTGTGTCAGTCGTGAAGAACGGGTTACCCGTGCCGCCCGCAAAGATGACAACTCGGTCCTTTTCAAGATGACGGATCGCTCGGCGTCGAATATAGGGCTCCGCAATGGCGGACATTTCGATTGCCGTCTGAACACGCGTGGGCACACCAAGGCGTTCAAGCATTTCTTGTAAGGCGAGTCCGTTTATGACCGTAGCCAACATGCCCATGTAGTCCGCCTGGGCTCGATCCATACCAGCGCCAGCCCCGGAGAGCCCACGCCAGATGTTGCCGCCGCCAACGACGACAGCGATAGAAACGTTGAAGCGACTGCGAGCGTCAGCGATTGTGCGGGCAATTGAGCCCACGATGTCGCCATCGATGCCATAACCAAGGTCTCCAGCAAACGCTTCGCCAGAGACCTTTAGCATCACCCGATTCCACCGAGCAGGTTGATTACCAGACGTGGTGAAGTCGGGATGATCAGTCATGTAGTTGTTAGGCGCCAATCCGGGCTTGCACGAAGCGGACAATCGTGCCCGGAGCTGCGGTGTCGGCTACCGATACCTTGTCGCCGTTCAGACCTTGCTCAAGGAGCACGCTCTCTTTGTACCAGGCGGTGAGACGGCCGTCGACAATCTTGTCCCAGGCTTGCTCGGGCTTGCCTTCGGACTTTGTGATTTCAAGAAGCGCCTCGCGCTCTTTTGCCACGTCATCGTCGGACACTTGAGAGCGATCCAAGAACGTCGGATTCGCAAACGCACAGTGCAAGGCGATGGAGTGCAGTGCATCCTGGTCGACCCCGTTGCCTTCGACGACGATGCCGATGGTGCCGCGGCCATCCTGCACGTGCAGGTATGTATCGAGCTCGTTTCCATCGGCAGCTTCGACAAGTTCGACTGAGCCGATGTCGATGTTCTCTTTTTTGGTGAGCTTGAGGTCCTCGATTGCTTCGTTGCACTCAACGGCGGGATCGCCGCCTGCGACTGCGACGTCGGCAAGTTTCTGAGCAACAGCGACAAAGTCTTCGCTCTTTGCGGAGAAGTCAGTTTCACTGCGCAGCAGGACAACCGCGACCTTGTTTCCAGCTGCTGCCATCGCAACAGCACCTTCGGTGTTCTCGCGATCGCTGCGCTTCGCGGCCTTGCTCAGACCCCATTCGCGCAGGAGCTGGGCTGCTGCCTCAGCATCCCCGCTGGCTTCGGTGAGCGCCTTTTTGGCGTCCATCATTCCAGCACCGGTTGCGTCACGCAGTGCCTTTACATCCTTGGCGCCAAAATCAGGCATCAGGGGTCTCCTCTGTGGTTTCTGATGCAGCAGCTTCAGCCGCTGCCTCTACTACTTCTTCAACAGGTGCCGCAGCTTCTTCAACTGGCGCTTCGGCGGCTGGCGCTTCGGCGACTGGGGCTTGGTCGGCTGGCGCTTCGGCGACTGGGGCTTGGTCGGCTGGCGCTTCGGCGACTGGGGCTTGGTCGGCTGGCGCTGCTGCGGCTGGCGCTTCGGCGACTGGGGCTTGGTCGGCTGGCGCTGCTGCGGCTGGCGCTTCGGCGACTGGGGCTTGGTCGGCTGGCGCCTCGGCCGCTGCAGTGATCTTCTCTTGCACGCGTGCTTCACGCGCAGCGGCGGCTTCGGCAGCTGCTGCCTGAGCCAAGGCTTGCTCACGTGCAATACGAGCTTCGTCTTCGGGTGAGCGTTCCTTTGGCGCAGCGGCTGCTGCGGCTGGCGCACGACGACTGTGGATGAAACGGCCTTCGATCACGGCATCGCTCATGATGCGGGTCATGATCTCGCCGGAACGGATTGCGTCGTCGTTGCCGGCGATCACGTACTGAATCAGGTCCGGATCACAGTTGGTGTCAGTCACGGCAATGATTGGAATTCCAAGCTTGTTTGCTTCGGTAACTGCGATGTGTTCTTTGCGGGTGTCCAGCACGAAAATGGCGTCGGGCTGCTTGGTCATCTGGCGGATACCCCCAAGGTTCTTTTGCAGCTTGACGAGCTCGCGGTTCTTTAGCAGCGCTTCTTTCTTCGGCATGGCGGCAAAGTCGCCCGCCTTGATCATGCGTTCGTATTCGAGCATCTTGTTCACGCGTTTGGAGATTGTTTCAAAGTTGGTGAGCATGCCACCCAGCCAACGCTGGTTCACATAGGGCATGTTGCATCGGTCGGCGTAGCTCTGGATGCTGTCCTGGGCCTGCTTCTTAGTGCCGACGAACAAGATTGTTCCACCGCGACCGATCGTGTCGCGCACAAAGCTGTACGACTCCTCGATCTGGCTCAGCGTCAGACGCAAGTCAATAATGTGAATACCCGAGCGTTCGCCGTGGATGAACCGCTTCATCTTGGGATTCCATCGGCGAGTTTGATGGCCGAAATGGACGCCAGCGTCGAGCAACTGCTTCATGGTCACAACAGGTGCCATAGTAATTTTCTCCTAGTCGGTTGGGTGGAAGTCCAAGCCAGCGCCTGCTGATGCAGACGACCGCTATATCGGCCGGACCTATGTCATAGGGGCACGCGGGTTGCGTGCTCAGTGCGTCGATCAGGCTACCGCTACAAACACAAATGCGCGCACGTGTGGGCTGACCAGCTCAGCCGCCACGCAGCGCTACCACAATGATGGACGAATCGTCGAAGCAACCCAGTGCGATCGACAGCTCCCGATTGCCTATTTCCGGGGGCGTCTGGCGAGTGGTCATCCCGAATCACTGAATGGCACCAGTCGCACGACCATTTCACCTTCGCTAGCGTCGATAAGGATTTGTGGGTCGAGATAGTGGCCCTTGAGGCGAGCGCCAAAGTGCAGGTTGCCGCCAGCAATCGCTATGGCGGAATATTGCGAGACCTGTTGGTTCTCGTCGACCCAGATTTCGAGCAGACCGGTATAGGTGGTTCGCACGCCGTCGTTGTGTTGAATTGAAATGGTCTTGCGACCGGCGACCGATCCAGCAAAATAGACCCATCCATCGGCAGCAGCGGCGACAACGTCGCCGTCGGTATCGCCGTATTCCAGTCCTCGATTTCCAGGTGCTCCAATATGGGCCGGTGGGCGGAAAGGGTCGACCACATCGGTGAGAACTGGTGGGCTGTACAAAACCACCTGAGGTACGGGTTCTTGGAGTTGGGCAGCAGCAACCATCGGGTACGGCGCCACGACGAGAGATCCGAGAAGGAGCCAAGCGAGGCCTGCGACAAAGGTGCGGCGGCTCATGCGACCCGCTCCACAAGGCCGCCAGTACGACGAAGCACTCCCCTGCCAATCAATCGTTCGGTTTCGAGGGTGACGTCGCCCGGTGAGCGCCCTGACGCGTCTACAACAGCATCGAGAGGGATCGGCTGCCATCCAATCAACTCGAGCAACCAGGAGTCGACGCCCAAAGTCGCTTGCTCTGCCTTGGGCTGCGATCTTGGGGCGAGCGTGTCAAGCAACTCATCGACGCTACACAGGGCATAGGCGCCCTCGGCCAGCAATCGGTTCGTTCCGGTCGACACTGGCGAGTAGATCGGTCCTGGCACTGCAAAGACCGCTCGGTCACGGCGCAGCGCCTCATCAACGGTGTAGAGCGACCCGCCCTTGGCCGCAGACTCAACGACGACCGTGGCTGCCGACAAAGCAGCAACCAAACGATTCCGCGCAGGGAACCGCCATGTGGTTGGCTTGGACCCAAGAGGCCACTCACTAATCAACGCCCCTGAGCTCGCGGCGTGTTGGTACAGCTGAGCGTTTCGATGTGGGTAGATGACGTCGACGCCGCCAGCGACCACCGCTACAATATGGGAACTGTTACTGCTTAGCGCCCCTGCATGAGCAGCAGCATCGATACCGCTTGCAAGGCCAGACACGACGTCGATGCCACGATCGGCGAGCCCTGCGCCCAGTTCGAGCGCGACATCGCGTCCATAGCCGGTGCATTTGCGTGTGCCGACAACGGCAACGCGAATCCGGTCGGTGACATCTTGAGGGCCTTGCTTGAAGATCACAACGGGCGGGTCAGGGTCATCAATCAGCTCGTCTGGATACCCCGCAGATCCATACGGCAAAACGTGAACTCCGGCATTCCGGTGACAGAGAAGTTCGTTATCCGGATCGATAGCAGCCGCCCACCGCGCCCAACGTTCGGAAGCATCTCGCTGGCGCCCCTGTTGCGGGGCGCGCCCCGCCGCAACCTTGGCCCACGTCTCGCTCAGATTACCCTGCTCGACCAGATACCAAAAGCGACGCGGCGTGAGGTTCGGCAAACCAGCAAGCGCAACGAGAGCACCCAGTTCGGCGTCGTCTGCCATCACGATCGGCTGGCGCAGCGGCTCATCTTCAGACATGGTTCACTCCCATGGCGTCGAAAAGCACAGGCCGACTGCGTAGTGCAAGGGCACTTGCGATGGCCGACTCGCCAACGATGTGGTCATCTTCTAGATCGGCAATCGTGCGCGCCACCATGCGCACACGAGCGAGACCCCGAGCTGACAGCCGACCATCGCTCAGCGCACCTTTGAGCATCGCTCGAGCCGAGTCGGTGATTGGCGCCAACTCGTCGAGCTGACCCGCAGCGATTTGTGCATTGCAGACCAGCCCGCGTTCGGTTGCCTTTTCGCGAGCGCGCAGGACCCGCTCGCGCACCTTTGCGCTCGACTCGCCCTGTCCGTGCGAGAGCAGCTGGTTCGCTGTTGGGCGCTGCATGTGGACTCGCAAGTCGATGCGGTCGAGCAGCGGACCCGACAACCTCCGCATATACCGCTGGCGAGCGGCATCGCTACAGCGACACATTTCGACGGACCCGAGCAAACCGCATGGACATGGGTTCATCGCTGCGACAAGGCAGAAACGAGCGGGGAACGAAACGGCTGCATGAGCGCGGCTTATTCGAACGGTGCCGTCTTCGAGCGGCTGACGCAGCGCATCGAGCGCACCGGGCGCAAACTCTCCAAGTTCGTCGAGGAACAAGATGCCACCGTGCGAACAGCTGATCTCACCTGGGCGGATACGGCCACTACCACCACCAATGAGAGCTGTCATAGATGCTGAGTGGTGCGGCGCACGGAATGGCGGAACTGCTAGTAGCGACCCCGCCGGTAGTGGCAGACCAGCGACCGAATGAACCCGACTTGCGACAAGCGCGAGACCCGGGTCCATCTCGGGCAGGATTCCTGGCATGCGGCGAGCCAGCATGCTCTTGCCGGCACCCGGTGGCCCAATAAGCAGCAGGTTGTGCCCTCCTGCGGCTGCGATCTCGAGCGCCTGGCGAGCAAAGGGGTGGCCTGCGATATCGGTCAGGTCGGGAAGATTGCGTCGAGGATCGCGTAGCTCTACCAGCGGATGCTCAGGCCACGGCTGTCGCCCCTTGATGCATTCGACAACCTGTCGAAGTGATGCGCATGCCCGCACGACACCGGCTTGGGCCAAGCTGGCTTCGTGCGCTGCTGCGGGCGCAACGACTACCGTGCGGTCGCCAACAGCTGCGACTCGACTCAAGATGCCAGGCACCGTTCGCAGTGACCCATCGAGACCGAGTTCACCAACGAAGGCGTACCCCTTGAGATCTTCGGCCAACAGCCGGTCAGGATCGGGCGGCTGGTCGTCCTTGTCAGGCGTCGCCGCTATGACGCTGAGCGCAATCGCAAGATCGAGTCCCGATCCTTCTTTTCGCACCTCAGATGGCGCGAGGTTCACGGTCACTCGTGATAGCTGTGGCCATTTGAAGCCGCTTGAGTTGATCGCCGCCCGGACTCGGTCACGAGCCTCTCGACACGATGCATCGGGTAGACCCACGACGTGAAACGATGGCAGTCCAGTGCTGACGTGAACTTCGACGGCGACCTCTTGCCCGTCGATGCCGCGCAACGTCGCAGAAATCGAAGAAGAAAGCACGACGGCTCCCCCAGTTAGATGAACGGGGAAGCCTGAGCGCACCTTACGCCACGGCTACGACAATGTCCACGATGTTGTGCAGTACATGCCTGGCCCAGTTGCCGCTTACGGTTTGAGCGTTTGATCCACAACGGCGCATCTGCTTGAAACCAGACCGCAACACCTACGCCGACCGGCACCGACCAACCCCGCCGCTGCTGCAACACCTACGCCGACCGGCACCGACCAACCCCGCCGCTGCTCCAACACCTACGCCGACCGGCACCGACCAACCCC
>Ga0209828_1001365_pt1 | contig 22233 bp, 22 predicted proteins | sample MaitaG_FD_187429 | JGI IMG/M metagenome (GOLD analysis project Ga0209828, IMG submission 187429) | Marine algal microbial communities from Maine, USA - Maine_Asex2 metaG (SPAdes) (version 2) | ecosystem: Host-associated > Algae > Red algae > Unclassified | place: Maine, USA | collected 2015-01-05
ACTCGGAACTATCCTTCTTCGGCGCCACAACAGCACCATCATTGTTTGTCATCATCTGACCTTCCAGCCGAACCATCAGGTTCAGCGTTTCAGACCAGACCAGTTACACCGGGGATCTGACAGTCCCCCTTGAGGTCGTCGCTGCATGTGGGTCGTTCGGCATGCCTGTTGGACGACTGAGCTGAATTGCATCTACCGCAGGTAGGGCAAAAACGTTACGTTCAACTTGATAGCCCTCGGGCAGAGAGTTGGAAAAGTGCGGACGATCACCACTGGCCTTTGGGGCCTTGTTTTGTTGTCGCTTGTTGTCGGTGTCGCGATCCTTATCGCACCGTCAGCCGGAGCTGTTCAGGCCGGTTTGGACTGTGAGCAGGGAGTGCGTGACGGTCAAAACTGTCTCATCGAAGTGGGCCTCGCGACACCGCGTCAGGTATGCCCCGTGTCGCCGACCGTCTTTGAGGATGGCGATGATTGTTTCTTGCTGCAAGCGCCGGTTAACGAGTGTCCAGAGGGAACGATCGCAGCGGGTGACGACTGTCGGCTACCGGTCGACCTGGTCACTGATGACACGGAATGCCCGGATACGTTCGCGAACCTCGATGGCACGTGTATCCGCTTCGATGACAGCGAGATCCAATTGCAATGTCCTGAGGGTTCACTTGTCGATTCCATGTGTGAGATCCTGGGAGCGTCTGCAGTGCCGACGTCGCAGACGTGCGTTGTCTCAGGCGATGTGATTCTTGAAGGCGACGACTGTTTCCGACTCGTGCCACAGACCCAAGCCTGCCCCGCTGGCAGCATGGTTGACGTCGATGGGCTCTGCCGTCAACCGGTCGACCTCGTTCCTGGCCCTTCAGTTTGTGAGGACGGCTTCACGTACTTAGAAGGTTCATGTGTGCGTTTCTCTTCGCCGACGGCTGAAGGTGAATGTGATGAAGGTGTGCTGCAGGGCGGCGTGCTGTGTGTCGCTGAGGGCACGTTTGTTCCCGGCCCACCGATTTGCCCAGTCTCTGAGGAGATCATCCTCGATGGCGACGAGTGTTTCTCGTTCGTGGACCAAGCACCCTTGGCGTGCCCAGCTGGCACAGTTCTTGATACGAACGCCATTGATTGTCGCGAGCAGGCGGAGTTGACGCCGAGCGACTTTGTATGTGCCGATGGTTTTGAGATCATCAACGACTCGTTTTGTGTGCGGACCGTCGATCCTTTCGTTATCGAATTCTGTGCTGAGGGGGAATTGCTTGCCGAGGGTGGGCGCTGCATCGTGCAAGGTGGAAACCCCACGCCCGGCACACCATTCTGTCCTGTCTCGGAAACGGTATTTCTCGACGCAGAAGGCTGTTACAGCTTGGTTCCTGCGCTGTTTTGCCCCGCAGGTAGCAGCGCTGGTCCCGACGGCACATCATGTCGGGAGACAGTCGCTCTTGTCGACGGTCCTCTCGAATGTCCTGTGGATCTACAGCTGAACGGATCGCAGTGCTACCAGGTAGTGCCGGCGGTGTTTCGATGTGACGGTCTCGACGTGACAATCAATATGGCGCTCGGAGATCCGGGAATCGGCACTGAGGGTGACGACGTCATCCTGGGGAGCACAGGATCAGATGTAATCGACGGCATGGGTGGCAATGACGTGATCTGTGCTCGTGGTGGCGACGACACGATCAACGGCGGTGATGGTGATGATGTGATCTATGGCCAGGGCGGTGCCGATCGGATTGCGGGCGATGTTGGAGGCGACATGATCTTCGGCGGTGGTGGCGATGATGTTCTTGCTGGCGGTGATGGTGATGATGTGATCTATGGCCAGGGCGGAAATGATCAGGCCGACGGTGATGGTGGCGACGACACGATCTTGGGCGGTACCGGCGACGATGAAGCCTCAGGAGGCGATGGTAACGATGAGCTGAGGGGCGGCGCCGACAGCGACATCTTGTTTGGCGATGCAGGCAACGACGACGTGCGCGGCGGCGCCGGCAATGATGTGTTGTTTGGTGGTGCCGGAGACGACGAGTTGCGCGGTGGTCAAGACGATGACCTTGTGCAGGGCGGTGACGGTAACGACCGTCTGATTGGAAACGCTGGCATCGACATCTGTGTTGCAAGTGCTGGGGCCGACGACGTCATCACCCGATCATGTGAGAGTGAGCGAGCCTGACACTACCGGTCCGATGATCACCAGGGGCTTCTGGTGCGGGCCTGCGTGCCGCAAAGTAGTCCTATGGCTCGCACGTTGCACCCGCATCTCAGTTCACGCTCGGGCACCACGCCATCCTCTGCGATTCGAGATCTTCTAAACCAAGCCCAGCAGCCAGGGATGCTGTCGCTCGCTGGTGGATTGCCGGACGCGACACGATTCCCGCGCGAAGAACTTGCTGAGATTTCTCATCGAGTGATGACCGCTCGCAGTGCCGAGGCGCTGCAATATGGACCGACCGCAGGTCACGCGTCATCCCGGCAAGCTCTGCGTCTGTTGTTCGATGACCCGTTATTGCCCGACAACATCGTTGTCACATCTGGTTCTCAACAGGGTCTCGACCTTGTGACTCGCGTGCTCGTCGACCCAGGAGACGTCGTCGTTGTGAGCGATCCTGACTACCTTGGGGCGCTGCAGGTGTTTCAAGGTTGCGGTGCCCAGCTGGCCCCGATTTCGATTGACGCCGACGGTCTCAAGACTGATCAACTCGAGAGCGAACTGCAATGGGGACTACGGCCGAAGGCCTGTTACCTGGTGCCCCATTTTCACAATCCGACAGGCGCCACAATGACCGCCGAGCGCCGCGCCCATTTGAATGAGTTGGCAAGCCGCTATGGCTTCGTGATCATCGAAGACGATCCGTATCGAATGTTGCGGTACGACGGCTTGGCATCGTCTGAACACTTGGGCGACCCGCAACTAACCGTGCGCCTTCGAAGCACGTCCAAGGTATTGGCACCCGGATTGCGGGTTGGAGCGCTCACCGGCCCGAAGTGGCTTCTCGACGCTGCCGTGACTGCCAAGCAGGCCGTTGATCTGCACACGAGTGGCCTGACCCAAGCCATTGCCGCTGAGGCGTTGCGCGCACCGTGGTTCTCTGATCACCTCGACATGCTTCGGCGAACGTATGTCTGCAAGCGAGATGTGCTCGTTGACGCATTGCGTGACGAGTTCAGCACCGTCGAGTTCACGGTGCCGATGGGCGGCATGTTTGTCTGGGCGCGATTTCCCGATGTTGCCGACACCACTGCGTGGTTGCAGCGATGTCTTGGCATCGGTGTCTGTTTCGTGCCAGGTAAAGCCTTCGTGGTAGCAGGGCCGTTGGACTCATATGCCCGCCTGAGCTTTGCGACGGCATCCGACACGGACCTGCGTGTCGCTATCGACCGCATGAAGTCGGCCGTCTAGACTGAGTCACCTGGGGTGATTCAGATGGCAACGCACGACGTAGTGCTTCGAGGCGGAACGGTAATCGATGGAAGCGGAGCGCCAGCCCGAACTGCTGACGTAGCCATCGACGGTGAGACGATCACCGAGGTTGGCAAGGTCTCGGGCAAAGGGGCACGCGAGATCGATGCCAGTGGTGCACTGGTCACGCCTGGTTTCGTTGACATCCACACGCACTACGACGGTCAGGCAACGTGGGACAACCACCTGGCTCCTTCGTCTTGGCACGGCGTCACCACTGTAATCATGGGTAACTGTGGCGTCGGATTCGCGCCGGTCCACGACACCGATCACGACCAACTCATCGAGTTGATGGAAGGCGTCGAGGACATCCCCGGCGCTGCCCTACACGAAGGACTTGCGTGGAACTGGAACAGCTTCGCCGAATACCTCGACGCAGTCGAGGCGGTGCCACACGACATTGACTGTGGTGCGCAGGTGCCTCACGGAGCACTGCGCCTGCACGTGATGGGGGAGCGAGGCGCAAACCGCGAACCAGCAACCGCCGATGACATTGGTGCTATGGCTGAGCTGGCTCGCGAGGCGATCGAAGCTGGCGGCGTGGGTTTCACCACATCGCGCACTGCCAACCACCGCACGAGCAAAGGGGAGCTGACCCCCACGCTGACCGCCGAGGCTGCCGAGCTGATCGGCATTGCTGAGGCAGTCGGCGCTGCCGGGCGCGGCGTGTTGCAAGTTGTCAGCGATCACCTCGACGGCGATCACGAGTTCGCCATGTTGCGAGCTATGGCCGAACGGTCAGGTCGTCCGCTGTCGGTCTCGCTGGTGGCGACGCCAGTGCGCCCAGATTGGCATCGCATGGCTCTCGGCCACATCGAAGCAGCAAACGATGCTGGACTCCAGGTACGCGGCCAGGTCGCACCTCGGCCAGTCGGCCTCGTGCTTGGGCTAGACCTGACGCTTAACCCCTTCATGACGACATCGGTTTGGCAAGACATCGCCGACCTGCCGCTAGCAGGCAAGGTCGCGGCCCTTCGCAACGACGACACGCGCCGGGCGCTCATCGACGAGCTCGGTGGACCCCGAAGCACCCTGCTCGGTGCCAAGTTGGTCTCCAAGTTCGACATCATGTTCGAGCTGGCCGACCCACCAAACTACGAACCACTTCCAAGCGAGAGCCTTGCGTCTCGTGCAGCCTCCGCTGGGAGCTCGGCGGCCGAGATGGCGCTCGACATCATGCTCACTGACGGCGGTCAGGGCCTGCTGTATGTGCCATTCGCCAACTACCTTGACGGCAGCCTCGACGTTGTTGCGGAGATGCTCAACCATCCGCTCACGATCCCGGGATTGGGCGATGGCGGAGCGCACGTCGGCACGATCTGTGATGGCAGTTTCTCAACCACGCTGCTAACGCACTGGGGCCGTGACCGTGCCACAGACCGCCTGCCCCTCGAGTATCTGATCAAGCAACATTGCCAGGACACCGCAGCTGCCGTGGGGCTATCCGATCGAGGTCAGCTTGTTCCGGGATTGCGTGCTGACGTCAACGTAATCGACTTTGACAATCTGCACGCTCTTCGACCCGAGATCCATCATGATCTGCCAGCTGGTGGCCGTCGACTGCTCCAGCGTGCGACCGGGTATGAGCACACGATCTGCGCGGGGCAGCAGATCTATCAGAACGGTGTAGCTACGGGAGCTCTGCCGGGTCGGCTCATTCGTCACGCGGGTTAATTGTTGCAAGGTACATATGCACGCTCATCTGTTCTTTAACCCGGCGGCCGCTTCCGGCAATGCAGCCATGAGGCTGGGTGCCGCGCTCGCTCATCTGCGAACGCTCGGCGTGCACGTGGAACTCCATCGACCTGGCTCCGCCGCTGACGCACGTTCTGAGATGCGTGCACTTGCTGGCCATGTTGAACGAGTGCTGGTAGTTGGCGGCGATGGCATGGTGCACCAAGCAGCGAATGCGCTCGTGGGCTCGTCAACGATTTTGGGGATCATCGCCGCTGGAACTGGAAACGACGCGGCAGCATCACTCGGGCTGAGCGATGACATCGACGAGGCGTGTGCTGCGGCGCTGCGCGATCCTGTCCGGATCGACCTCATCGACTCAGGCACCGAGGTGGCGGTCACGGTGGCGACCTCCGGTTTCAGTGTTGCCGTGAACGATCGGGCGAATGAGATGCAGCGGGTCAAGAGTGGTCTTAAGTACACGTTGTCATCGCTCATCGAGTTGCCGAAGCTCGCAAGCGGCGCGTGCACCATGACGCTTGACGGCGTCGAGCACCAAGTCGAAGCAAACCTGATTGCCGTAGCGAACACCCAATACTTTGGTGGAGGCATGAAGATCGCCCCCGACGCACGCGTTGACGACGGCTTGCTCGACGTCGTCGTTGTAGGACCCACACCGCGGATTGCGTTTGCGGCAATCTTGCCAACCGTGTTCAGCGGTCGCCACATAACGAGCCGCTATGTGAAGAGCCACCGCGTTGCTCGGGTCGAGTTCTCGAACTCCGACGCCACGTGGCGAGCCGACGGAGAAGAGTTTGGTTCTTCGCCGGTGAGCTTTAGCGTGCGCCCGAAAGCGCTCGCTGTGGCTGGCGCCAATCCGGCCTAACCAGGTGAGCCTGGTGCGTCGATTTAGGGGCCCGAACTGTTGGGTGCCTGCGTTGATGGCATCGCAATTTCGTTGTCGATTGTGACCGTTCTTGGGTTGACTCGGTGGCCGATCGATGTCTTCCAAGGGTCGCTGTCAAATCGTTCAAAGCTAAGGATCGTCCCCTGGTCGTTTTCGTAGTCGAAGTACCAGTACCTACCCGTGTCGAACGTGTCGGTTCGCCCGGCGGCTCGAAAGTTCGCCTCGCCCGATTCGGTCAGCGAGTAGCTGTCGCCCTGGAACATGATGGTTGCAGCGCCGGGATCAATTGGAATTGGCTGAGGTCGAAAGGCCGCCAATCGAAACCCTCGCTCAGGCTCCACCCCAAATCTCCACCAAGCGCCGCTGCGTTCTTCAGCGAGATAGTCCTGCCATAGCTCGCCATCGAAGTCGAAGCTAAATACTCCCACGATGGTGCTGACGGTGCCTTGGTGGGTCAGCGTCGTACCGACACCAAGGTTGCCGGGCAGAAAGTGATCGAGCGAAGCAGAATTGCGATGTGCTCGGGTTTGCAGATGCCTCCCTGGTGCTGCGCACATCGCCAAGGGATTGGGGCGCAGTGGACGTCGGCGCAATGTTCACGCTGCCCGCGCTGTGTGAGCTTGAGCTGCCCGAGTTGTTTGGGCGCCCGGCCGGCGGGGCCAGTCCTAGGACCTCGTCTGAACGTGATTCATGCACGACCGCAGCCACGATTGCCGTGAAGAGGACCGCAGCGATAACAACAAGGACCAGAGTCAAGAAATCTCCAAGGAAAGTGAAGCTTCCTCAGCATCGCAATTTCCAGCGGTGGTCGCTACAACCCCGACCGCGACTAGGTCTTTCGACCCAGCCTCAGTCCCAAGCCACCTGCAGTTGGGTTGGACCCCGAAAGGTGATGTTGGGGAAGTAGGTCACGGGTTGTTCTTCGACCAGCCGTAGCGAAGGGATTCGCTCAGCGAGCATCTCGGTCACTAGGCGCGCCTCGTACTTTGCAAACTGGGCTCCAAGGCAGTAGTGAACGCCCTTGCCAAACGAGATGTGATGCGCTGCGTTCGGACGGTGGATGTCGAACTCATCGGGATGATCGAAGATGTCAGCTTGACGGTTTGCCGAAGCAAAGTTCATGAAGATCGCGGTGCCAGCAGGCACGTTGTAGCCGCCGATCTCGGTGTCCTTGGTCGTAAGTCGACGCCATGAGATTTGGCTTGAGTTGTAGCGCAGCACTTCTTCAACGGCGTTTGGGATGAGCGCTGGGTCAGCAACGATCTCGGCCCAGACGTCACGGCGTGGCAACAGGCACTGCAACGTGTTGCAAATGAGCGATGTCACCGCCTCGTGGCCAGCAAACGATAGGCCGTACACAATCGATTCGACCTCGCGATAGCTCATGTCGTTTGGGTTCTCTTCGTGCGCTGTGATCAACTCACTGGTGAAATCATCGCTGCGGGATTCCCTCTTGGACGCAGTGAACTCGCGGCAGTAGCGCCAGTAGAGCAGCATTTGCTCCGCGATCTCGGTCTGCTCGGCGCCGGTCGGACGCCCCCACGAGAATGCTTTGCGATCCCCACACCAGTCCTTCAACATCTCGTCGTCGGCCTCGGGGAAACCAATGAAGCGGAACACCGTTTCGCCAGGAAGCGGGAACGCCAGCGCCTCGACGAATTCAGTTGGTGAGCCTGTGGCGAGCATTGCATCGATGAGTTCGTGGCCTCGGCGACGGATGAAAGGTTCGAGCGTCTTAATGCGGCGATTGGAAAACCCTTGTCGTGTGAACTTGCGTATGCGCCCGTGTTCAGGCTCGGGCCGGTTCGACATGACCGCGACAGGGTTAAAGTCGTCGACCCCTAACACGGCCTGCGCCTCGGGTGCGAGCGGAAAGACAGGATCTTGCACGTTCACCGAAGCGAACGTCTCATGGTCGGTGAAGATCCGTTCGAGGTCTTCCATCTTGGTGACTACCAGATAGCCGAGCGACTCGGCATAGAAGACGTCGTGGTCATCTCGCAGCTGAGCCGCGATGCCGTACGGCTCGACAAGATAGTCATCGTTGAGAGGACTCCAGGTCTGGTGCATCGGGCAGCCGGACGGAGGAGGCGGCGTTTCGAGACGCTCCTGGTGATATTTGTTCTCAGCCATCAGTTTTTCTCGTTTCTCCAATGAACGAATCGGCGAGCTCCTTGGTCTGCTTGGCCAGCAAACTTGTATCGACGCCGACCGCAACGAAACTCGCACCTGCGTCGCGGAATTGGCGTGCAAGCGTTGGATTCACGCTCAGTACGCCAGCCGGTTTGCCAGCGGCACGCACGGCCGCAATGGAGGCAGTAACTGCCTCGAGGACTTCTGGATGTGTAGCGTCGCCGAGATGGCCGAGCGCAGCGCCGAGATCTGATGGGCCGATAAAGACGCCATCGACGCCATCGACAGCAGCGATGTCCATGAGGTTCGAGACCCCTCTGATGGTTTCGATTTGCACGAGTAGGCAGGTCTCGCCGTTTGCATGTTTCCAGTAGTTATCGACTCGGCCCCACCGTGAAGCACGTGCAGTGGCGACGCCACGAACGCCATGGGGCGGATAGCGCATTGCCTGAACGAGTTCGCTTGCTTGCTCGGCGGTTTCAACCATGGGAACGAGAATCGTTTGGGCGCCGATGTCGAGATATTGCTTGATCAACACGGTGTCGCCACGGGGTGGCCGAATGACGGGGGAGACGTCGTAGCCCGTGACCGCCTGCAGTTGCATCAGCAACGTACGCAGGTCGTTCGGGGAGTGTTCGGCGTCGATCATGAGCCAGTCGAAACCTGCGCCAGCGCTGATCTCGGCCGCAACGGGATCAGCGAGGCTGACCCACATGCCGTACTGCACGCCGTCGTCGGCTAGGCGGCGTTTGAATTGATTGCGGGGCATCTCCATTAGCTGAACTTCAGCTCGAACTTGCCCAGCTGACCGTAGTCGAATTCAAAGTGGTCACCGCCACGAACGGTGATCGGTCGCGTAAAGGAACCAGCCAAGATGATCTGGCCTGCCTGAAGCGTCAAGCCCTGCTCGTGATAGCGCCGTGCGAGCCATGCGACTCCGGCGGCCGGGTGGCCAAGCACACCGGCGGCTACACCGGTTTCCTCTATGGTGCCGTTGCGAGAACCGAGTGCGCTGATCCAGCGGAGGTCGGTGGCTCGCGGTGCGATTTTGTGACGGCCCATGATGATGCCTGCGTTCGCAGCGTTGTCGGCGATGGTGTCAACCACGGTGCGGGTGCGATCGGTCTTTGGGTCGCGCCGGTACGTGCGGGCGGCAATGAGTTCGACGGCCGGCACCACATAGTCAGTGGCGTCAAGCACGTCGTCAACGGTGAGGTCGTCACCGCCGAGATCCTCGGCGAGCATGAACGCCAACTCAATCTCGACCTTGGGATCGCAGAAGTCAGCGGCGAGAAGCTCGGAATTTGGCTCGAACACCATTTCGTTGGTCAAGAAGCCGGAATCAGGAGTGTCGATGTTCATCGCTTCTTGCATCGCTCGGCTCGTCAAGCCGATCTTGTGACCGATAAGCGTCTCGCCACGCGCCAGTCTGAGCTCGCGCCATGCCGCCTGGATCTGGTAGGCATCGTCGATCGTTAGGTCGTTGTGTTGGGCCGTCGTCTGTCGCATTTGCGCGGTGGCTTGTTCGGCCTGATCAAGTAGACCGGCTTCGGTCGCTGCGAGTTCGTCGCTAATAGCCATTCGGTTCCAATCTCGTCGTGCTGTCTCGTAGTGAGGCAAGTTGCGTGAGCAGTTCGCGTAGTTCGGCAGTGCCGAACGCCGTTTCGATTTCGTTGTAGATCGCTTCGCTGTGCGGTGCGACTTGTGCAACAAGATTCTGGCCGCGTCCCGTGAGCGCAATTGCTGCGCGGCGTTGGTCATTCTGAACCGGCGTGCGGTTGATCAGGTCGCGCCCCGCGAGGTTGGACAAGATCCGAGACAAGCTCGATGCGAGTAGGAACGTGGCGTCAGCTACCGAACCAACGTCGAGCGGGTCATCGGAAGCCGACAGCGCTCGAAGCACCCGCCACTGCTGTTCGGTCAGGTCGTGCTTGGCAAGCAGTGGGCGGAACAACCGCATGGCGCCTTCGCGGGCCTGCAATAGGGCCATTGGTAACGACTGCGTGAAGTCGCGCATTGGGATGGTTTCCGCAGTCATAGAGGGGCCACTAACAGTGTGTCCAATCTCATTGGGGCTCCGGTGTGGTGTGATCGCTTCCTTGGGGGAAGGCATCGGCAACGGTGTTGCGCAACGTGCCGAGCTCCGGCACCGAGACTTCGACCACGTCGCCAGGCACCAACCACTTGGGCGGATCAAACCGTGCTCCAGCACCGGTTGGGGTGCCCGAGAAGATGATGTCACCAGGCCGAAGCAAGGTGAAGGTCGACAGGTAGTGAATCTGATACTCGATCGAGTACTTCATGGTTGCTGGCGTGTCGTCTTGGCGGAGCTCGCCGTTCACATGTGTGGTGAGGTGCAGGTCGGCAAAGTCACCAATTTCATCCAGGGTGACGAGGTGCGGGCCAATCGATCCGGTCGACTCCCAGTTCTTCCCTTGAGTGACGTTGAACTTGGCGTGGCGGACCCAGTCGCGGATGGTCCCCTCGTTACCGAGCGACAGTCCAGCGATGTGATCGCGGGCCCGGTCAATTGGTATTCGTCGGCCCGGCGTGCCGATGACAACGACGATCTCGCCTTCGTAGTCGAGCTGTGGGCTCTCTGGCGGGCGAAGCACATTGCGTTCGTGACCGGTGAAGGAGTCGGGGAAGCGCACAAACACCGATGGCCATGCCGCATCGCTCTTGTCTTCGTACTCGGCACTGCGGCCGCCATAGTTCACGCCAATGCAGAAGATTTTCTGCGGCCATGGCAGAAGTCGCTCGTACTCGATCTCGGCGAGCTGGTGGTCGGCAGGTTCATCGGCAAACTGTCGGGCTTCGTCGACTCGCATGTGGCCCACGAGTTGTCCGAGATCGCTGATCCCGTCGATGCGACTGCCTAGATCGATAACACCTTGGCCGTCGGCGCTGAGCATGCCGAAGCCGCAGTTGTCGCCAGCTGTGTACGACAAGAATCTCATGACACCTCACGGATAGAGCTATTGCGTTGCGATACTACACATGTTAAACATCTACGGCAAGACCATCGCAAGGAGCTGCTCATGGCAGAGGTAACAAGCTACGAACAGAACATGGCAGCAGCTGAAGCTAATCTCGCCCGCTTTGCCGAGGCAGCATTGCCGCATCTGATTGCGGGAGTTCCAGCACCAAGCGTGTCTGGTGAAACCTTTGCGAATATGTCACCGATCGACGGTGGTCACCTCGGCGACGTGAGCGCTGGCGACGGTGCCGACGTCGACGCAGCGGCCAAAGCGGCGTCGGAAGCGTTCGGTGCATGGAGCAACCGTTCTGGCGCTGAGCGCAAGGCCATTCTGCATCGGGTCGCTGACCTCATTGAAGAGAACGCCCACCAGATTGCTGTCACCGAGTGTGTTGACACCGGTCAAACGATGCGATTCATGGGCCACGCCGCGCTGCGCGGCGCAGCCAACTTTCGCTTCTTTGCCGATCAAGCACCCGGGGCCAATGACGGGCAGTCGCTTCCAACCACCGACCACATCAACTACACAACACGACATCCAATTGGCCCCGTGGGCGTGATCACCCCGTGGAATACGCCGTTCATGCTCAGCACATGGAAGATCGCTCCGGCGCTGGCTGCTGGTTGCACGGTCGTGCACAAGCCTGCCGAGTGGAGTCCGTTCACGGCCCACCTGCTCGCCGAGATAGCGCTTGAGGCTGGTTTGCCAGCGGGTGTTCTGAACGTCGTGCATGGCATGGGGGAGACAGCCGGCAAGTCGTTGACCGAACACCCGGCGATCAAGGCGATTGCTTTTGTAGGCGAGAGCTCAACCGGTTCCATGATCCAAGCGCAAGGTGCGCCGACTCTCAAGCGAGTGCACTTTGAACTTGGCGGCAAAAACCCTGTGATTGTGTTTGACGACGCAGACATCGAGCGTGCGCTCGATGCTGTGATCTTCATGATCTACAGCCTCAATGGCGAGCGCTGCACGAGTTCAAGCCGCGTGTTGATTCAGTCATCGATCTATGACGAATTCACCAGTCGACTTGCCGAGAAGCTGCAGGGGGTTCCGGTCGGGCACCCGCTCGATCCGTCGTCGGTGATTGGCCCGCTCATTCACCCTCGCCACTACGACAAGGTCTGTAGCTATCGCGACATCGCCGAGCAAGACGGCGCCACGGTGATCGAAGGATCCGGTTGGGCCGATGCCCCGAGCGAAGGCAACTGGGTCACTCCCATGTTGTTCACGAATGCTACGAACAAGATGCGCATCGCTCAAGAAGAAATATTTGGGCCAGCACTGACGGCGATTCCGTTCGACGACGAAGCCGATGCCCTCAAGATCGCCAATGACATTCCCTACGGGCTGGCGGGCTACTTGTGGACCAGAGACATTGGTCGTGCGCACCGGGTTGCCCATGACCTCGAAGCGGGCATGATTTGGATCAACTCACAGAACGTGCGTCATCTGCCAACGCCGTTTGGCGGTACCAAGGCCAGCGGCATCGGGCGAGATGGTGGCGACTGGAGCTTTGACTTCTACATGGAGACCAAGAACATCGCCGTCGCGTTCGACACCCATGCGGTTCCAAAACTCGGCGGTTGATGTGAGTCTCTACTACGTTCAGAAGTTCCTGTACGAACTCAACCGCAATGAGGGGCTGCAGCAGCAGTACCACCACGATCGCCACGCGGTGCTCGACGGATTCGAGCTGACGGATGAAGAAGTCGGCGCCCTGACCGACCCCGACATTGGGTTGCTGTTTCACTTGGGTGTAAACGGCCAGATTCTGATGCACTTCGCTGCGCTGCATCAGATTGAGTGGCAGGACTACCTACAGCGCATGCGAGACGGTATTTCTGAGCACGGACCTGTGCGCGAAGGCGTGTACGCCATGACAGGCTATGAAGGCACCGACGCCCATGCCGCCAACCTCGGCCACAACAAGGAGACCAACTGATGCCTCTCGTTTACGCCGGCGTCTGCAGCCATGCGCCGGGAATCACCGGTCGCTCAGACCAGGCTGACCCGAAGGTCCGAGACAACTTCTACGCAGCCTTTGAACAGATGCGCGGCGACATCGAGGCGACCAAGCCCGACGCGCTGATCGTGATTGCTGCCGAGCATTTTGCGAACTTCTTTATGAACAACATGCCAACGTTCGCGTTGGGCATGGCCGACTTTTACGACGGACCAATCGAAGATGCGGCTTGGCTTGGCATCGACAAGTTTCGAGCACCTGGCAATCGGGATCTATCCGAACGTCTGATCAAGGAAGTGATGGAGACCGTCGATGTCAGCTACGCCGAAGAATGGCAATTCGACCACGGCATCGCAGTGCCGCTGCACTTCTTGACACCGAACTTTGACGTTCCGATCATTCCCGCAAACATCAACTGCCAGGGGCCGCCGCTGACGCCGTTGCCACGTGCATGGGCGTTTGGTGAAGCACTGCGCCGAGCCGCCGATGCCTTGCCTGAACGCATCGCCCTGGTGGGCACCGGTGGCATCTCGCATTGGCCAGCTACACCGGACTCAGGCAAGATCAACGAGCCATGGGATCGCAACTTTCTCGACCGTTGGAGTCGTAATGACAAGGCAGCGTTGCTCGACTACGACGATGCAGCGGTGTACGCCGACGCGGGGCAGGGCGGGTTCGAAATTCGCACGTTCATCACCGTCAGCGGGGCAGCGGCTGGCGCAACCGGTTCGGTGCATTTCTACGAACCAATCCCGATCTTTGCGGTTGGTTGCACCATCGCAAGCTACGACCTGTGAGCTCGCCTTCGCGGTGGGACGGCGAGCGGGCACGTACCTACGACACCAAGTGGAAACAAATGGCCGCTGCGGGACAGAACCCACACGGTGAGGTCGACTTCGTCGCCCAACTCGAGCCGTCATCGGTGCTCGACGCTGGTTGTGGCACCGGTCGTGTCGCGATCGAATTCGCACGTCGCGGCGTCGATGTGGTCGGTAGCGACATCGACCCACAAATGCTGGCGCAGGCAGAGGCGAATGCCCCCGAACTGACGTGGGTGCAATCCGATCTCGCGGCGCTTGATCTGCAACGCACCTTTGATGCGGTGGTTCTTGCCGGCAACATCATCTTGTTCGTGGTGCCGGGTACCGAAGCGGCCGTCGTGCAGGGCGCGGCACGTCACGTGGGCGTTGGCGGCTACATGGTGGCCGGCTTCTCACTCGGCCGCGGCGTCACCGCTGAGGACTGGGAGTCGTGGCTGCGCCATGCGGGCCTTGATCCGGTGGAGCGGTTGAGCACCTGGAATGGCGATGCGTTTGATCAAGCGAGTAACTACCTCGTGTCGGTGGCCCGCCGGTCGCCATGACAGTCTTGTTGCCATGACAGTCGTGTTGCCATGACAGTCTCGTTGCCTGCGCCGGAGCCGTGGGATCGGCCACCACCCGATCATGATGACGTTGTCCAGTTTGTTGCTGGTCCCGGCTTTGAACGGCTAGATCATCCCACGTTTGACATTGCGCTACTGCGTCAGGCACTGACCGAGGTGCTTACCCGACTCGACTATGACGACGCTTATGCCGAGTGGGGTTTTGGCGTGCTTCCCGTGACACGACGCCCCGGCACCGAGGGTCGCGACCCAGTCGATTTGTCGGGCCGCTTCTGGATTCGACCCGACGACACCTACGCCGAGATTGCACGCGACGATGTGGTTGACGAGGCGGGCTACAGCGAGCTCGTGCCCGAGTTCACGGGAACGTACTTCGAAGACGTCGTTGCCGAGCTTCGCAGCATCGCCGAAATCGGACGGGTGCGCGTCAACCTCAAGCAACCGTTCAACGCAAACTCGTGGCACCGCGACCCCGAGCCCCGACTGCACATTCCGGTTCACACGAACGCCGGATGTCTCATGGTGATCAATCACCACTGCACACATCTGCCGGCCGACGGCTCGATGTACTTCACCGATACCCGTGGGTATCACACGGCGCTCAACGGTGGCGACACGCCGCGCGTACACTTTGTCGCCGCTGTTCTAGGGTCAGGCGATGGACCTGAATGAGCTGACCGACGCCGTGTTTGCATGTGCAGAGGCAAACGACTGGGGCGGCTTCAGAGCTGCTTTCGCAGACGAGGCAGTTCTTGCACAGAATGTGGGCATTGAGCAGCCGATCGATGCAGCGCTAGAAACCCTGCCTTTACTCACGGCCGATGGCACGACGCTGAAGTATGAAAACGTGCGACGGGTCCTTGGCGACAATGCGGTTACCGAAATGCATGACGCGGTGTTCACGAAAACCGATGGACGCGAGGTGCGCCTTGACATCTGTGTGGTACTGCAGTTCGACGACACCGGCAAGATCACTCGAGCCGACGAGTACTTGGACTCTGCTGCCGCGACAGCGCTCTTTGGTTAGCTCTCGCTACGTGCTCTCACTCTGGCGTGTTTGGTCGGACCGCCGTGTTTGATCCGAAAGGCGTAACAGCTCGTAGAGCGCCCCGGCCGGTACGTCGATCTCGCTGGCGTCAGGCACAGTGAGGCGGTACTCAACGACGGTGCGGTCGCCGGGAATATCGAATGCCTCGGCACCCATACCCGCAATCAGCGCGGTCATCGCGCGGTTCTGACGCAAGATCTCGAACCGCAGGGTCTTGGCTCCTACATCGGCCGCCGTGGCTGTGAGCAGCTCGATGAGAAACCGGCCGACCCCGCGGCCTTGATAGTCGTCCACCACGGTGAGCGCCGCTTCGGCCGAGGTTGGATCGTCATCACGGATCAATCGAGCAGCCGCGACGGTCAGGCCGGACTCGTCGCCGACCTCAGATGGTTTGCTTGGATCGAATACTCCCCAGGCGAAGTGGGTCGTGTGGTCGATATCGGTGAGTGAGGCGACAAGTCCAGCGCCGAGCTTGGACCTGGCGCTGAAGAAGCGAAAATATCGAGATTCCTCGGACAACCGTTGATAGGCAGCTTCGAGAGCCGGGCCATCGGTGACCCGCACCGGTCGAATCCGCATTTCGTCGCCATTCGCCAGAATGACCATGATTCCTGCGGGCTGCAACGGTAGATCCCACACAGGTTGCACCCCACCACTGTTGCAGAGTTCGACCATTTGGGCAGGTTTTCCCATTGAACGCGACGCAAGTTCCGCCGAAGACTTTTCTATGCAGGTATTCCTTCCGGTCTGGCAAGACGAGGCCCAAGCTCCAGCGGTGTCGACAGCGCGACTCGCCCCCGAGCCATCAACATTCGCCATCAGGAGCGACTGGGGAACGTTGATTCGAAAAGTGCTCCACGGAGCTTTGCTCGTAGGAGGCGTCAAATTGTTGACTGCCTGGACGGTCGCTGCACTTCGTTCGGTTTCCCTAGACACCAACATGCTGTGGGGCTTCATCCCATTCACGAGTCTCGATGCCACGGCGTCGCAGTACCGCAGCGTGGCTGATTGGTCAACTGCTCTCGCATGTATTGCCGCGGTCGTCTGGGTTGGTTTGCACGCTGTTCGACCGCACAAGTACTCGCTCGCCCAAGTGATAGGTGCGAATGTCGTGCTCGGTGTCGCAGCGTTGCTCGTCCTCGCCGACTGGGCGCGCACTGTTGCAGGAGAACGACTTATCTCGACCGGTTGGCTTGTGACGCTGCTGGTCGCACTCGGCGCAGCAGCAGTCGCGGTGATTTTGACGACCGACGGACCGACCAAACGGGCCGAGCGCCATGCTCAAGAACTGGGCTTGCCAACGACGTCGTTACAGCTTCCCCCACAGATGTAGGTGCGACGAAAGCCTGGCGCAACCCGACGAGGTTCAACGTCGCACGTTGAACTACCGAGCGGGCTGAAAGGCTTCGAGCGGAGCGTTTGTTGCAAGCTACTACTGCTAGCTACGACGACCGCTTGCTCGGAAGGCGACAAAGGCCAGCGTTAGAGCTGTGGCAACGCTGACGAGCACGAGAGGCAGTCCGGTTGTGTTGCCGCTGCCTGTCTCGTTCGGTTCCGGGTCGGCGGCCAACGCCTGCTCGGTCTCATCGACGGGTGCTGGCGGGGCAACGGGTTCGGTCGTTGCTGCGGGTTGAGCCGATCGTGGTTCAACGTCGGGTTCGGTTAGTGGCTCCGGCAGGTTCTGCCGCGTGACGGTTATGGGGGCGTCGAACTGTACGAGGTGAGACCAGAACGTCACCGGGATTTTGATGAGCTCATCATGGGCCCGTGTCGCACGGTCAATCTCTACTACCACCCCGTCCATAGTCGCCACGAACGTGTTCGCGAACTGCTGATTTTGCAAGCCGTAGTTGCAGTTTTGTTCACAAAATGGTTCGAGCGGAGACACCGTGTTTGTTGTGGCGTCGACCAGCAGCGCTTCGTTGCTTTCAGGCGAGCCAATGAGGACCTCGGCTGACCCAAGCCACGCCAGGCTGTCGCTACTCGTTCCAGCCACAGCCTGCGTGGTCACGGTGCCAGCTGTGAGGTCGGCCATTAGCAGGACCCGCTCAACCGGCCGATCATCGATACTGAGTTCGTTGAAGTAGACGGCTAAATGCTTGCCATCGGGGCTCAACTCGCCGATCGCAAAAGGATCGTACATAAGGTCGGAAACGACGCCTTCAAGCGCGTCGACCAAGGTGACTTCGCCCGTATCAAGGTCGATCGACAGGAGACCGCTTTCTGAGAGGTGAACTGCCATTGCTTCATCAGGGGCAATCTTTGCGATCGTGAAAACGGAGTCCGATGATGCAACGTTTGCGATGACGCGCTGATCGTCAGGATCCAGGAGCAGCCAGCTATCGCCATAGTTGACATCGAAGGCGGCGACGAGTTCGGTCCCGGCGTCGTCAAGACATGCGATGGCGTCCAAGACCACTTCGCCTTCACCAAGACCTTTCGAAAGCTCGATGGTTCGCACGATCTCCATGGTCAACACGTCGCGCACGACGAGTTGTTGCGGGTCGCTCCACCACCCTTCGACAATCAAACTGCTATCGACGCATTGCTCAACGACCAGCAACGCAGGCGATGTGCCCAGCCCCTGTGGCCGGGGTGCAGTTGAGACGAGGTTCCCGTTGGCGTCAAGCAGCCAAAGATGCGTGGATGTGGAGGTCTCAGCGATCAGTGTTGTTCCGGGCCCAGCATTGGTTGCGACGTCAGGTGGTCTCAGCGCAAGCCGTGCGTTGTCGGCATCGAACGATCCACAGGTATTGCTGTGGAGAAGGTCCCCCGTGCGATCGAAGAAGACAGCCACGCTGATCCCAACAGCTGCGGAAAAGTCACATGTTGTTTCAACCGATTCCTTTGAGGTCGCGATTTCAACGGTCTTGTCGTTCGCGAGTTGCAGTCCGCCCGGATCCTTCATCCACTCTTCGATCTGGAAGCGATACGTGAGATCCGTGAAATCGGTCGCTGTGCCAATGAATGCGCCGTCGTACTCGGTCAACATCGTCTCGACAGGCACCGGACTGCAGCTACACGCGTGTGCAGACTGCGGGGTCAACCATGTGGTTGCACCAAGCAGGAGCAAGGTAGCTGCGAGTGTGCGCGCCAACGTTCGTGCGTTCGTGGCGGCGGACTTCACAACCACATGGTCACACAGTCGGGCGAGATCCAAGCGTCACCCACGTGATGCGCAGGCTGCCAAGTCATCAGACTTTGTACTCGGGTTCGCCTCCGCCGCGGACCTTGGCCATGCCGCCGTCGACGGCGATTGTTTCGCCGGTGACATAGCTCGACATGTCTGAGGCCAAGAACAGCACGACGTCGGCGATGTCCTTGCTGGCGCCCCAACGACGAAGCGATACGCCAGCCTCCATCTTCTCGATAAGGCCGGGCACGGTTTGGCGGCTCTCTTCCCACATGTCGGTCGTGATGATTCCTGGTGCAACCGAGTTCACGCGGATGCCGAAGCGACCCCAGTCGGCCGCAAGTGCACGAGTTAGGGCATCGACTGCACCTTTGCTTGCCGAGTAGGCGACGCGTCCGAGCGGGCCGATAAGTCCGGCCACCGATGAAATGTTGATGATCGAACCGCCACCGCGTTCAATCATGGAGTCACCCAGTCCGACACTGAGCATGATCAGCCCACGCACATTGATATTGAGCACGTCGTCGACGTCGGCCTCAGACAATTCGTTGGGTGTGCGACGCATAGCGATGCCGGCGTTGTTGACCAAGATGTCGACGCCGTCGTGCTCGGCAATCACTTGCTCGGCGAGCGCGGTGCCTGCTCCTGGTGTGGCCAGGTCTGCGGGGAGTAGCTGGGGGTCGTTCGAGAGTTGGGTTGCAACCCGTTCGATATCCTCGCGCTTACGGCTGTTGAGGATGACCTGGGCCCCCGCCGCATCTAGCGCCACGGCGATTGCCTCGCCGATACCTCGACTTGCGCCGGTGACGAGTGCCTTCTTGCCTTGAAGATCGATCATGCGCTTAGTGTGACCCACAACGCGGTGTTGGCTATAACGCAGTGTCCATAGCGCGGTTGTCCAAAAGGCGATGTCTAGAACGCTGGCCGGTGCGAGCTACACCACAGGTGGCCCGACATAGCGAGCCTTGGGCCGCATGATCTTGTTGTCTGCTGCCTGTTCGAGCAAGTGCGCTCCCCAGCCCACGACGCGACTGCTGGTGAACGTAGGCGTGAACATGTCTTGGTCGATACCCGCAAGATGCATGACCACGGCGGCATAAAATTCGACGTTGGTCACGATCGTTGCATTTGGTTTGTGGCGGGCAAGGAAGTCCAACATCTGGGCTTCTATGTCGAATGACCGCTCAACCAACTCGCCACCGAGACCACCGGCGATCTCCTTGAGCAGAACGGATCGCGGGTCAGCCGCCCGGTAGACCGCATGACCAAAGCCCATGAGCTTGCGGCCAGCTCCGAGCTCTGCACGGGCGTACGTCTCGGTGTTCGATGGATCGCCAATCGCATCGATCATGTCCAGGACTCGGCTGGGTGCGCCGCCATGCAACGGTCCCGAGAGTGCACCGATCGCTCCGGCGTACACGCTGCCTACTCCGGCTCCGGTGCTCGTTATGACTCGCCCGGTAAACGTTGACGCATTGAAGCCGTGGTCCGCAGTGAGAAGCAGGTATGTCTCCACGGCGCGTGCGACACGAGGCGACGGCGTTGATCCGGTCACCATGCGTATGTAGTCAGCGGCATGGCTCAAGCTTGGGTCGGCATCGAGAGGTGATTCACCACGAGATAAACGATGAAGCGCCGCAAGAATCGTTGGCGTTGCGCCAATCACTCGCAGCACTCGGGCTCGCCGCTCGGCATGCGTTAAGTCAAGGGTCGCGGTGTCATCGACAACCAACGAGATAGCGGCGCGAAGGCCGGCGAGCGGGTTTGTGACGTGCGGTGCGATCGCAGCCAGTGCGCTCATGGTGGCCGGTTGGATGTGGCGATTGGTTGCAAGTTCAGCGCGAAAGCTGTTCTCGGTGCCCTGATCAGGCAGCGCGCCATCGATCAGCAGTGCAGCAGCGGCCTCAAATGTTTGGTGCCGAGCAATCTCAACAGCGTTGTAGCTGCGGTAGTGGAAGAAGCCTTCTTCGCCGCGCACGCTGCCGACCATTGTGTCGGCCACAACGAGTCCCTTAAGGCCCGGGGGAGCGATCAGTTCATGCTCATCGGGTGTTCGGTTCCGCGTCGTTTCCATACCGCTAGCTTGCATGACTACAGATAGGTTGACAACATTGATCAAGTCAATGTTGATTGCATCAACATGAGATGAGAGGTTGACCTCAGATGTCGATGTGGCACCGATGACCGGCGCAGATGAGTCGGGTTTGATTTCGGCTACCGACGCAGCCCGTCGGCTGGGCGTCAAGCGCCAAACGTTGTATGCCTATGTAAGTCGAGGCGTGCTACACCGGCAGGTCGCGCTTGATGGTCGATCGAGTCTGTTCGACCCAGCAGAGCTCGACTCGCTACGTTTGGGCAAACGAGACCGCTCCGAGGGCGAAGTTCGAGCGGTGATCGCAACGTCGATCACCCAAGTTCACGACGACGCATTGATTGTCCGTGGTCACGATTTGGTCGACCTGGTTGCGAGGGGCACATCATTTGCTGATGTGGCGGGACTGCTCTGGCAATCGTCCGCCGACGAACAATGGCCAACGCCGGAGGAGCGTCTCACTACTGAGCTATGCGGAATCGACGGACTGCGGACTCTGGTTGCAGCGGCATCAGCTTCGGACCCGCTCCGTCACGACGTATCACCTCGCAGCGTTCGTGCAGCTGGTCGACGCCTTATCACTGCAATGGTTCATGGTCTGCCACCTGTGGCAAAGGGCGGCGAAAGCTCGCTGCCTCACGCGTTGTGGCGTCGACTGACGAAGCGTCGTGGTTCGGCCGATGAGCGGCGCGTGCTCGATGCAGCGATGGCGCTGCTGTGCGACCACGGGCTGGCGTCGTCGACGTTTGCTGCTCGGGTCGCAGCATCGGTTCGTGCTGACCCGTATTCGGTCGTCGCGGCAGGCCTTGGTGTAATGGGTGGCTCGTTACATGGTGCGGCGAGCGCCGGTGTCCACGAGTTGTTCAGCGAAGCTGAACGGCGCGGCGATGCCACGCCAGCTGTCGCTGATGCGATACGCCGGACAGGGCGCGTGCCAGGATTTGGCCACACGGTGTACACCCGACAAGACCCGCGGTACGGCGCGCTGATGGCATTGATTGTCGACACGTGGGCGGGCGACGCCCGTATGCAGCACGTGTATCAACTTCGCGATGTGGTCGGCGAACGTCGCGACGACATTCCAAATATTGATCTGGCACTGGGAGCGCTGACGTGGCTGAGCGGAATGCAGCCCGATGGCGGTGAGACAGTTTTTGCCATCGCCCGCACTGCTGGCTTTCTTGCCCACGCCATCGAAGAGTATGAAGAGTCAGCGTTGCGCTTTCGACCGCGAGCTCGTTACATCGGCCCACGTTCCGGTGCAGATTAGGTCCCGGCACAGCACCTGCGAGATCTACGGAATACCAGTCGGATTGATTCGCAGCGAGGCGAGAATCTCGGAGAGGCTTTCAAGATCTTTGGGTTCAGCAAACTGCAGCGTTCCCGCCACCGCCACTTCGGGCTGAATGGTCACCGACACGAGACGAGTTAGTGATGATGTCGGCAGACACCGCATTGAGAGGTGTATGGATTACC
>Ga0209828_1001372_pt1 | contig 22157 bp, 15 predicted proteins | sample MaitaG_FD_187429 | JGI IMG/M metagenome (GOLD analysis project Ga0209828, IMG submission 187429) | Marine algal microbial communities from Maine, USA - Maine_Asex2 metaG (SPAdes) (version 2) | ecosystem: Host-associated > Algae > Red algae > Unclassified | place: Maine, USA | collected 2015-01-05
AATTATAAGAAACCGTTTACAGATAGAGAAAAAGCTTGGCAATTGCATCGTCGTGGTCGATATGTAGAGTTTAATCTGGTATGGGATCGTGGAACTAAGTTTGGCTTAGACACAGATGGCAATATAGAATCTATCCTAATGAGTTTGCCGCCAGTGACACAGTGGACTTATAGATATCCTTATAATGAAAGAGAACAAGAAACCTTAGATAAATTAATGAAAGGAATAGATTGGATTAATTACACCTAAGCATAATACTTGGAGTTGTTACTGGATCGCTTTCGTTACCAGCATCATCTCTTAATAATATAGAAAAGTTGATTTCATTCTCTGGAAACTGTGGTGGCGCAAAACAAGGAGGAATACTATCTGGGAATATACAGCAAGTTGTGAATAACTTTAAGGTAATCTCTCCTTCTAAACCATTTTCTACACCTGGATTAGGGATTTCTGGAATTTTGAATAGGTCATAGATATCTCCAGTTCTGTTGTCTGTGATTATTATATTTTCTCTGACAACTGCATTTCCACTTCCAAGATTTCCGTCTCCATCTTTGAATGCAATAGTAAGAAAAAGAGAATCAGAATTGAGGTCTCCCTGATCCATGGATGATTTAGAAAATCCTACAAAGCTTATTTCGGGTCTATCGTCGAATCCAGGATTGTTAGTACATCCTACGGTGATGAGTATAAGAGCTAAGTATTGCGTGATATTCTTCATATAATTATAGTGCTGTGATAAATACAACGATTACAACGCCCACATCATTATCCTATCAATGTATGATCTCGACAATTAGATTACTCTACCTCTTGATCTACGATGACTAATCGATTTTTGAAGCTTGTAATTCTTGTGATATTATCTATCTGATAACTCTTCAGATCTACTAAGGGTTGCCATTCTTTGTCGTTTGATTTCGGGTTATATCTATATAAAGTACTACCTGATCCCATTAGTAATGAGCCATCATTAAGTAACTCAAAATCTTCAGATCCATCTAAAGCCTTAACAATAGTCCTGCTCTTATTAGATAGTAAGTTATAGGACTTAACATACCAATCATTCTCAGCTTGCTTATGTACGAATAGTAGTTCGCCTGTAGCTGATGCGTGTAATGATCTTCCTATGTTATCGAGTATGATTTTTCTTCTTTCTGACTGAGCATCTGCGATGGCCAGATTATGATAAGGTTCTTCTACTATAAATATGGCGAGTGTCCCTTTATTGATCCATTCGTAATATCCTATATTATTGGTATTGTGTAATAATCGCTTGGCGTATCCGATACCGTCCATAGGGTAGACGCTTAATGATTGGCTTACTCCATCTTGCTCTACTCTTACACAGCTAAACTCTTCCTTATCGACTATCTTCTTAGGTGAGTATTCACTTTCCTTAGTATAGGTAATACGGGTCAGTGTCTCATCGAATAGATCAAATTTTGCAATCTCTGTCTGATCTATCTGATCAGTAGCGTAATAATTAGTTGTAAATAGAATCTGATTTTCGTCTACGAAACTTGGCTGATTGTTATATCCTTCTCCATTAAAGTCAGTTAAAAATACAGGCGTATTAACTGTAATTTTCCCACCACCTTTTGTCATTCTAAATAGGTAGATGTTGCTGGTTGGCTTCTGTCCTATTAATTGAAAGGACAAGAAAAGCAAAAATGATATGGATGATAATAACTTAATCAACGTTAGCGGATTTAAACATTCTATTAAATCTTATGCCATCGAATATACGAGCATTCTTAGTAGAGAACCAAATGAACAATGGCTTGCCGACAATATGATCATGAGGTACGAATCCCCAAGCTCTGGAGTCTTCACTATTATGTCTATTGTCTCCCATAGCCCAATAGTAATCTTGCTTGAAAGTGTACTTGTCCGTTAGCTCACCGTTGATATATATTTGATTGCCTTTTATCTCTAAGTCATTATTCTCATATACATCGATGGCTCTTCTGTAGAGTGATATATTTTTAGCATTAATATCTATAGTGGCTCCTTTTTCAGGTATCCATACAGGGCCAAAATTGTCCACCGACCATCCAGGATAATTCTTAGGGTCATGAGGAAATAAACCCAGTGCATTGACAGGGGGTTCGTATATTTTGAGTTCTATCTTATCTGACGCAGCCTTTAGTTGATCATATTGTTCTTGGTTGATATATAAGGCATTCGGATCATTAGGGCTTCCTTCGTAACTGGCCTTGGTTTGTGCAATGTTCCAGTCCTTTAGTCTATTCTTATTGATGTTAGCTCCCAATCCTCTGACACCATATGCGTATTGTAAGTTCTTAGGATTCTCCACTGGTTTTCCATCGATATATAACTGTCTATTAATAATCTGTAAAGTATCGCCTGCCACTGCTACACATCGTTTGATATAATGATCTTTCTTATCTATCGGTCTGATCACATAATCTTTCTTCTTCACTTTTTTAGCCAGCTCTCTATCTGATGCTAATATGCTTTTGTTTCTTCTTACTTGTCCGATGGTATATGGCCGCTTTTTCGTCACATATACTGTATCGCCTACTGGCCAATTAAATACGAAGGGCTTATTCCTTTTGATGGTTTCTAATGCAGGTAATCTGTAGTAATCAAGGCTTGGTTTCTTAAAGTAAGATTCTGTATTAAAAAATGGTAATCGATTATGTGCTAATGGGACCATGGCAATTGTCATCGGTGTACGTATTCCATAGCTCGGCTTAGAAACAAAAAGAAAATCCCCTACCATAAGAGAACCTTCCATAGATGGAGTAGGTATCACAAATGCTTCTATCAAAAACATCCGTATGAATGCCGCTGCAAATACGGCAAAGAAAATTGATTCTGTCCATTCTCTTATAATGGTCTTCTTGTAGGGACTTTTCTTAGTGAGCCTTTCTACAGCTCTTTTGTCACCTGCTTTCTGTGCTGCATGTAAATCTTTGAGGTATTGCTTCTCTTTTACAAAATTAGGACCATCATATGTAGCAACATCTTTCTTAGATAGCCAAAGGAATGCTGCCGGAGCATATAATACAGCAGCTGCGGTATGCACAAATTTATATTGCCTGAATGATCGCATCATCTGCACTGCCATTCCGACGAATATGAATATGTTGACTAATGGAATGAGAAGTAGAAGCGGCCACCATGATGGACGACCTATTGCCTTAGCCCACTCTATAAAGTTGATGCCAGGAATTAGTCCTTTGACCGCAGGTATATCTAACTTAGGAAATAAGAGATATAAGCTAATGCTCAGAAGCACATAGGAGATAAGTAAGTATATCAGTATCGACACGTTTCCATAATTTTGATCCAAAGATAATAAAGACTCGCTGTTATGGACTTCTTAATTAAGATTAGATAACCAAAATAAAAGATCAACGAGCATTATTGCACCATGAATCACTCAATTAGTCTACATCAAACACGTAACCTACATAGAACTCAAACCCTGGACCAGCACTGAATGTTGATCCAGAATTGATCCCAGCAATAGCACCTATCTTAAGATAAGAATATCTGTTTCCGACATCATTTAGGATAACACCACCATTAATAGAAAGATCGCTTATAGAGGAATAGTTCACTCCTGCCCAGAAGGTTTCTTCCATTTCAAATTTGGCCCCCAGTATGATATCTATTATTTCCGGATTGCTATAATTAACTTGAAAGGATGGTTCTATATAATAATTGTAACTAAAAAACTTACCTCCGACATTCATAAAATAATGTCGTGCTCGTGGAGCACTACCAGAAGTCAAGACAAGATCACTTTGCAAAAATTGCATAATAGATGCACCTGCATAGAAAATATTCTCTCCATCGAATTCTTCCACATATGACTGATAAGCAAATCCAAATCCAACTGATGGGTTAAATGCCGTCTGAGAACCTGTCTGAAGTAATGGGTCATCTATAGAAAATGCCACTTCTTTAGATGGATCAAATTTGTATTGGTAGAAGTAACCTTGCAGTCCTAATGAGACGACATCATCTCTTTTGAAGATTTCTTTTAGCTTGTATGCATAGCTTAGTTGTAATCCGAGCTTAGATACTGGACCTGTCCTATCAGAAATGATAGATGCACCTGCACTCATATTCATGTCTACGAATGGATACTGAGCTGTGATAAATGCTGTATTAGGAGCATTGTCAAAACCTACCCACTTCTTACGATAGAATGCAGATATTTCCATCTCGGTAGTCGACGTTAAGAATGCTGGATTCCAAACATGATGTATATCTTGTATCGGAGTGGTTTCTGGTAATTGCTGAGCTACACATGTCCCACTGATGCATAGACTGACGATAAAAAATATTATTTTTCTCATAGTTAGTTTCTTAATACAGTGATGCTTTTCTTAATGGTAGAGTCAGCAAATTTTAATATATAGTAGTAGGTGTCAGCTGGTAGGTCTTGGCCATCTCTGGTGGCATTCCATCTGACAGCATCATTCTGGTAACCATTTTTCTGAAAGATTACGGTTCCCCATCTATTGAATATCGTAATCTCATTATCAGGAAAAGCTTCTAAACCTCTGAATAATAATTCATCATTAGCACCATCACCATTGGGTGTAATTATAGTCACTGGATCGAGCTCATCTATTGGATCCTTAACACAGACGACAATATCATCTGTTGCCTGACAGCCAAAGTCATCTGTCACTGTCACCGTAAATGTCGTCTCCATATCTATGTCAATGATAGGATCGCTTACTGAAGCGGAACCGTCTATCACATCCGTGTTATCCCAAGAGTAAGAAGATCCGCCGGTTGCATTGAGTTGGAATGGAATACCTAATAGGGCGCATGTATCTAATCCTGCGTTAGCAACGGGAAGATTATTGACTACAACGACTACTGATAATTCTTCTACATTACCAGGGCAATTGTCACTGACTTCTACAAAATAGGTTGTGGTCTGGTCTGGTGTGGCTACAGGATTACTTATGTCTGTTGCAGAGAGTGAGCCACCGGAATCTGTCCAGGTATAATTCAATCCACCACTTGCATTAAGTTCTGCTGACTGACCGATACATATTTCTATGCTTTGGTCTACAACCTCTGCATTAATTACGGGGAAGTAACTAATCGTAAATTCTTCTGTAGCAACACAACCAAAATCATCTGTCACCATTAGGCTTGCAGTCTCTGTGGTTATCTCATTGACTTCTTCGTAAGCAACTGTAGCTGATGCTCCTGTGGCAGTCACTCCAGTCCATTCATAACTTGCAAATCCTGTATCTATATTTATATCCATCATTTCATCAGGACATAACTCTACATCATCGATGCTAAGCTCTGGATTCGGATTCTCTGTGACGACTATGTCTCCTGTGATAGCACATCCATCATCAGATACGACTTCTACTGTGTAGGTGCCTGCTGTATTTGCAGAAATTGTATTTACATTATTAGCGATGTCTGTGCTTCCTAATGTCCAATTAATCTCTGCCGCATCGGTTTCTACTTCTAATTCTACTTCTAAGCCTTCGCAAAAACTGGCTTCTGAGTCAGTTATTAGTGTCGGAGGTTCATTGAATGATAATGTAGTTACATCGGTGTCTGAACAGCCAAATGAATTAGTAACATTCACAGAATATTCACCTGGATTGTCCATGACCGTAATCATCGATAAGTCACTAATTGGTGTTCCATCCATAGTCCATAGGTACTCATTCCCATTCTCATCAGGAACTGATAATTCTACTGGTATACCAAGGCATTCAGTTCTAAGATCATCACCTAAGTCTACCATAGGACTTGGATTGAAATTGACCTCAAATTCTGAAATGGTCTCACAATCTATCTCATTATACCCGATAAAACTATAGCTGCCAGATTCCGTTATTTCTATTATCAAATCAGTCTCATCGTCTAATAACACACCGTCAGAAAACCATGCAAATCGGCTACCTGAGGTTTCTGCATTCATCATGAAAGATGTTCCCTCGCATAGATTGTCAGGGATCGTTATTATCTCGTTTTCAGCAAGTGCAAAGAAATTGACTTCTATGGATTGTGAAGAACTGCAAGACGTATTATTCGTTAATGTTGCAACATAAATGCCTGATTGTGTCACTGTAAATTCAGATTCCGTAGCAGTAGGAATAATCATATTATCTTGCTGCCACACGATATCTTCGGTAGTTGCCCCATCTATCATGAGCACGATGTCATCCCCCTCGCAAGCTTGCGTTATGCCTTCTATTATAAACTCAGGTGCAGGGATAGCAGCTACTTCTATCGTATCACTGGTAGCACATGTACCTCCCGCTCCTACAATACCTACATACTGTCCATCTTCGGTTATATCTAACTCCTCTCCACTTTGGTTCGGTATAAGTTCGTCATCGAGGTACCATTCTATGAGAGCATTAGCTTCTGCGACGATTGTCGCTGTCTCTCCAGCACAGAACTCAAATGTCTCATCCAGAGATATAGTAGGTGTCTCTATGAATTGGATCTGAGCAGTGTCTGTACTTGTACACATGGCATCATTAGTCGCTGCGACAACATACTCACCGTCGCTTGTAACATCATAACTGCCTTCAGGTCCTTCTTGTACTATTGTCCCATCCAAGGTCCATACATAGTCAAATTCCCCATCTGCACCAGATTCTAATAAGACTTCATCTCCCTCACAAGGGGATAAGTCATTAATCGGAGTTAGTTCGGGATTCTCGTTAAATGTAACCGTGACTTCATCCTCTATCGAGCATGTCGGATTAGCAGATACAATGGCTGTATATGTTCCTGAGGTCGTTACTATGAGTGCTTCTTCTGTCTCATCGTCTATGACATTTGCATCTAATAACCATTGTACTTCGAAGCCATTACTTTGTGCCATTAGCAATTGTTCTTCGCCTTCACATCGCTCGATATTAGCTCCTAAGTCTAACATAGGTAGTTCTGTAAATGTGACTGTGATAGTATCTGTCTTAGGACATCCAGCTGAATTAGTAGCAGTGATATAATAGGTGTCTGTTGTCGTTACTTCTATTTCGTTATCCATATCGGATATAACTCCTGATGATTCTGCTGACCAGATATAAGTATCAGCATCGTCGCCTGCATTGAGAGTAATAATCTCTCCAGGACAAGCAGAACGATCATCTCCTAATTCGGTTGTAGGAGCGATTATGTAATCTACACTAATTGTATCTGCGATCTCACATCCCACTCCAGCGGAGACAAGTGCAATGTATTGTCCTGATACATCGGCAGTCAGTTCTACTTCATTTTCATCATCGATTAGTGTATTACCCAGATACCACTCTATATTAAATCCATTTGCATTAGCTATAATATTATAGATATCACCTTCGCATTGTTCTATATCCATTCCAAGGTCTAATTCTGGTAGATCGCTGAATATAATATTAACGGTATCCCTACTTGGGCAACCTCCAATATTAGTTGCAATCACTGTATATTCTCCAGATATTGTGACATCTAAAGTGTTGCTGTTCTCTAGCAACGGGGTCCCGTCAAGTGACCATATGTAAGTACTCGAATCCTCGCCAGTTGTAAGTTGCTTAGGTGTGCCTTCGCAGAGTGTCTCATCTTCACCTATTTCTATGACTGGACTTTCTGAGAACATAGAACTAAAAGTTCCACTAGTGGAACATCCAAATTCATTGGTTGCTATTACCTCATAATTACCAGAGCTTGTGATATCAATACTCGGAGTATTCATAGCTATTTCTACACCATCTCTCAGCCATACAATCGAGTCAGCACTTGTGCTTACTTCGAAAAGCTCAGCGTTACCATCACAACCTGTAATATCAGGACCTACTGCTAAGCTCGGACTATCATTAAATGTTACCTCGGATTCATCTTGGACAATACAGTTACCATTATCTACAATGACAATATAAGTACCTGCATCAGTTACTGTGATCGTTCGCTGATCGCTAAATTCTACCCCGTCTCTGGTCCATATATAAGAAATACCATCTGGACCAGCATCTAATTCTTCTGGCGTATCGTCACATGCCATAATCATATCGGGTAAGCCAATATTAATAGGACAACAACTCTCAGGTGCACTAAATACTTCTTCTAATACTCGATTGCAAGCACCATCTGCAGAAAATTCAAATGTTAAGTCTACTGGCATTCCGTCAGAAGGTAGGCCAGTCAATGTAATATTTAGATCTTGACTATTGACGGAGAAGTTCTGTCCATTGACAATTAACTCTCCAGATGTCGGTCCCATATTTACATTAAAACTAAGCGACTGACTATAAGTATTTGTATTAGGATCGCACACAGATTGTTGGCCTAATACTATATTCTGTACCGTACATGTAGAAATTATGTCCACTATTTTCTCATTGAATCCACCATTATAACACTCACCTCTGTCTCTGACAGCTGCAACTGTAAGACCCTTCCATTCTTGTGGATCGACAATTTCTGGAGGACCAGCTCCCGATGCCTTATAATTAATCGATTGCAGGCTAAAAGTTCCTGCATCTAAAGATCGGAAGTCACCAGTTTCATTGACTTCTTCTATGATTTTGGTATTTTCATTAACTGCTATAAAGGTCTTGCTAAAATCGGCATTTTCAGAAATTAAGATAAAGTTGCCAGGACCTGTTATGGAAGTTATATTAATATCTGTGGCATCATTTCTAGTCTGGTGTGCTACTAAAATATATTCTACGCAGGACTCTAAGTCTGCTGTAAAGCTTAGTTGGAAGCTCAATCCTCCATCAAAGAAAGCATTAGATTCTATATACGAATCACAAGGAGATTGTGGCTGGAATGTACTGCTTCTATATATGGAATAAAGAACTATGTCATCCTCATTATTATCAATAGCTATAGTGTATGAGCCAGAATCATCTACCTGAAACGGTATGGCCGTGTATGGATTCTCAGGAAATGATGGTCTGATGCAGTCCCCATTCACATTATTAAGTCCTGGAATCATCCTTGTGTTGCCACTCATCTCATCAGAAATGGCTCCTGCCGGTGATCCAGATATCGTCTCGAATTTAAAATTAAGACCAGGATCTCCTATGGCAAATTCTTCTCTTTCCGTATCACAAAGTAATACATTAGGTGCCTCACAATTAGAATCTATCTCAAGATCTCTGTCTGATATGTCAAAGAAGAAATATCCTTCTTCATCACTACACTTTATCATGAATCTAACATTTTCAGACTTCGGGAAACCTGCGGGGATCGTTACAGATACGGATTCAGAATCATAATCTACCTTATCTGCAAGAACGTATGGAAAAGAAAGTCCACCATCAATAGAAGCACAAATAGAGGCCATCTCACATAACTCCTCACTGCCATTGACTCCCCATTCGACATCTATGATTTCTCCAGCTGAGAAAGTATTAAGACCATTAGGAAATGAAATTCTTAAAGGTCCAGAAGCTCTAACGTTAACTCTAATTTGCCCCCAATCGACACCGCCACCAGCTGGATTATTATCTCTGACTGTAAGTCGGAAGTTTAGCATCCTTGCACTTCGAGCTAACACCTCAAAGTCAGAAGACTGATTACCATTCATTACGGCCGATAGTCTAGGAAAATACCTTTCTGTACTTCCAGTAGGTGGATAAGATCTAAAGGATGGGCCAGAAAAATTAGATGCTACGGTATTACCAATCTCTCCTTGAGTGGGCGTACCAGCACCATCCTCGTCGTATTGTTCCCAGCAAAAAGTTAAAGGATCACCATCTTCATCCGTGCCTGCTCCATTCAAATAGAAAGGAGTACTTCTTGGAATCTCATATGTATCTATATTAAATGGATTGGGATTAGATACTGGAGGTGTATTAATATCTATTATCCAATTATCCTCGTTACATACAGAAGTCTCTATATGGTCTATCATCTGTACGAGACTGTGATTGTGGAAATAGTTATCTGCTATACCACTGGAAGGAATGTTATTATTATCGTTACATAGACTCTGATAAGACATTATCGTGGTTCCAGAACCTATTTCATAGGCTGAAGATCCACTGATAGCATCTGTACATGAATTACCAATTCCATTAAAAGTATGGGTAGCACCATATTGATGCCCAAATTCGTGGGCAGCCAGATTTACAAAACCATTATCCTGATTATTAAATGATCCACTCCATCCGAATGCTTTTGAAGGAGGTTCACTAGGATCACCTTGATCTCTACACACACTATTAAGTCTCGCGATACCTCCTGTGTCCCAACCATCTCCTGTCTGATGATTATGGAACACATGTCCTATGTCATAAGAATCTCTCGCAAAATTAAGATTGACCGCTTCAGCGGCTTGGTCTGTACGTCCACCTCCATTTGGGTCAAATATATCAGTTGCAGGATCTGAGTATCTAATTATAGGAGACCTCGGAGCCATAACTAATTCAGACGCTATCTCATTCTCGAAGATGGCAGATATATCAGAAACATTTACTATGGAAAGATCCCTTGCTACACCCAGACCTCCATTAGCTTGTATATACTCGCCAGTCAGAACGACGGCGACTCTATATTGCCTTCTGATAGAGCCATTAGTTTTTAGAATGAGCTTATCTCTATTCTGATCGAGGAAATCATTAGAACTCATATTACCGACAGCTACAGGCTCTCCGTGTGTAGCACAGGTGTGTCCAGATCTATCTGTACCAGCTCCGATTTCTCTGACGTAGTAGCGCTTGTTGTTTTCAGTCTGAGGATAATATTTTATCAGTGTCGAGTTAGAGAGGTATGTAATCCAAACTCCATTATCAGTAGAAATGATTCTACCAGACACGGTGTTGTCTATAGACTTGAGTTTATAAGATTTTATATCCTTGTATGGGCTTTCGTTAGCTCCCCACATAGAAAACTCATTGATAGAAAATGATTTTTCTAACTCTAAGAATGGCAGGTCTATTGTAGATTCTTTAGAGAAGACTTTTTGTTTGATTAGCTGCTCATCTATATCGATTTTTTTTATCGAATTATTGAGCTCATTTAACGTTGCCGTGATATCCGTGACTTGGGCTTCAGTGCTCAGAAAAGTTAAGATTAGAAAGCAGAAAGAAATCAATTTCAGCATTTTCATATAGGTTGGATGATTTATTACTCTAATATATCAAAGTCGAGGTAAATAACGGGGTAACTAACGTTCGTTTTAAGAATAATGTCTTCGAAAACAAGCTTGTCTAACCGTAATGAACTGACTTATATGCGGAATCTGGGAATGGACTATCTATTATAACGATAGAAAAAGCTATAATGTCCACTTTAGCTTATTTTGAGCCTCTATATTGTAGGCTTATAGATGGACTTGTACCCAGCAATATGTCATACTGAGCAGCCATATCTATCTGAAGCAATGGAGAGAGGAAATAAGAGAATCCAAAGGAAAATGCTCCTGGATCAGTATAATAACCTAATCTCAGAGCAACAGAAGGGTGTAATCTGTAGTTGACTCCTATTTTTATATTGAGATTCTCATCTATATACTTCTCTGCTTCTCCATGTAGAGTCAGCTTATCAGTAACCTTGTTAGACACACCCAACTGGATAAAAGCATTAGAATCTGAAGATGGAGCTATTTCATTATTTTGAAAATTAAAGGCATACACACCATAACTTATCCGCTTACTAAAATTACCGGCTAATCCGATTCCATAAGTAAGATAAGATGTCTGTCCATGTTCACTGATAGAGGTTTGATTATAATCAAAGTTAGCAGATAGAGCTAAGTTGTCCATTAGCTTTCTTGTAAATGCTGCAGAGATCTTATTTTCTTTATAATCAGAAAAGCCATAGCTGCTTATGGAAAGAGAAACAAAATTATAATCTGATAATGCGTAATAACCGCCTATCTGGGCGGTGGTAAATTCTGATAATTGAAAGCGGTTCTGAGACCCAAGGCTGATTCCAAATTGGCTGTCTGATAAGGCGACATTGGCAAGATTAGAAAATATGGCATCATTAGATCTTAGGGTAGTACCAATATTAGCGAGACCTGCTCTGATGCTTCCTTCATAAGTGTGAGAACCACGCTGTGCTATCGCATCCATGCAAAAAATGCTGAGGAAAAAACCTATAATGATACCGCAACGCAAGAAGGACATTTATAATAATTATTAAATAAATCTGTAATATGTTGTATTTGCACTTTCTTTACAGGAATAAAAATACACAACTTGACCAAATTTAGACAGAATCATGAGAGATCCAATCGAAGTAACGGATTTCTTATCAGAGGCATTATCGTTTCCGTTTTTCTAATAGGCTTACTGTTTTTCTTCTTCTTTATTATGAAAGGACAAATTTCCTCGGAACCAACTCAGTCAGATAGGAGAGAAGTGAATTATGAACCAGATTACTATGAAGATCATTCTGCTTTCTCTGATCCTATAGAATCTCGAACTTACTTGCCAGAAGATAATTCAGATGTGGTACACCATACTTATTATTCCTTAGGTTATAACGAAAAGACTGAGCAAAGCAACTGGGTGGCTTATAGACTAACTAAAGAATCTTTGGAAGCACCTAATGTACCGAGAGCTAAACGATTTAAGTATGACAAGGATGTCAGTTCTCGGACTGCGGCGCATAAGGATTATTCTCACTCTGGCTATACACGAGGACACATGGCACCTGCAGGGGATATGGCATTTAATAAGGTGGCGATGACTGAGACATTTCTGATGAGTAATATGAGCCCTCAGGTTAAAGTATTCAATAATGGCATCTGGAAAGAACTGGAAGAAAATGTGAGAGATTGGGCATTCTCTAATGGTGAACTGATCGTGATCTCTGGACCTATTTTTTATACTGAAAATCCTAAGAAAATAGGCAAGCAAACTAAGGTGTCTGTGCCTGATGCTTTCTATAAAATATTATTAGATAATGAAGGTCGAGATAAGAAAAGTATCGGATTTATCATTCCACATGAGCTTGCAACCGAACCTTTACAAGATTTTGCCGTCTCAATAGATGAGATCGAAAAGCAAACAGGTATAGATTTCTTTCCGAGATACTTTGAGAATGATGATACGGAGGAGAAAATGGAGTCGAAGTACAATACCAAAAGCTGGAAAATAAGTAAGAAAAGATACAAGCAAAGAGTCAATAGTTGGAATAAAGATATTTAGGAATTTTAATACATAAACAAAAGATGAGTAACAAAGAACAGTTTACAAGCGACATGCAAAGTGGTTATGCATTTAGCGGTCCTTCGATACAATTAGGTGGAGCCATGATAGATGGCGAATGCCAAGCCAACAGCATCGTCAGTCTACCACTGAAAACGATGAATAGACACGGACTTATAGCCGGAGCCACAGGTACTGGTAAGACTAAAACGCTACAAGTATTAGCAGAGCAATTATCTCTACAAGGCGTCCCATCACTTCTGATGGATATAAAGGGTGACTTAAGTGGAATAGCAGCTATGGGTGAGACGAATGATCACATAACGAGCAGACATGCTAAGATTGGAATTCCATTTGTCGCAGACGGTTCTCCAGTAGAATTATTGACTTTGACCAAGGGTGGATCTGGCGCAAGATTAAGAGCGACTGTCACAGAATTTGGCCCAGTGTTATTTTCTAAGATTCTGGAGCTAAATGACACACAGTCTGGTATTCTATCCATGATATTTAAATATTGTGATGACAACGAGTTGCCATTAGTAGACCTCAAGGATATACGCAAGGTTCTTAATTATGTAACCACGGATGGTAAAGAAGCTATTACAGCAGAATATGGAGCTATATCATCTGCATCCGTAGGAACAATCAGCAGAAAGATCGTAGAATTAGAGCAGCAGGGAGCCGATAGTTTTTTCGGTGAGAGATCATTCGATCCAGAAGATTTGTTACATATCGATGAAGATGGAAAAGGTCAGATATCTGTATTGCGAGTCACAGATATGCAAGATAAGCCTAAGCTGTTCTCGACATTCATGTTGCAGATGTTAGCTGAGATCTATGCCACATTTCCTGAGCAAGGTGACGCTGAGAAACCTAAGTTAGTATTGTTCATAGATGAGGCACATCTTGTATTCGAAGAAGCTTCTAAGGCATTACTAAGTCAGATAGAGCAGATCTGTAAGTTAATAAGATCTAAGGGCGTCGGAATCTATTTCGTTACGCAGAATCCGACGGATATTCCTGAAGCGGTGCTGGGACAATTAGGTCTTAAGATACAACATGCCTTGAGAGCATTTACAGCTAAGGATAGAAAGTCTATCAAATTAGCAGCACAGAATTATCCAAGTTCTGATTATTATGATGTAGAAGAACTAATTACCGGAATGGGGATCGGTGAAGCATTAGTGACTGGACTGAGCGAGAAGGGTACACCGACACCGTTAGTCCATACATACCTTAGAGCACCACAATCCAGAATGGGTGTCTTGTCAGATGGAGAACTGAAAGAATTAGTTTCCAGATCTAAGTTAGCGACTAAGTATAATGAAGAGATCGATAGCGAAAGTGCCTACGAATTATTATCTGCAAAATTAGAAGATGCAGCAGAGAAAGAAGAAGCTGCAAAGGCAGAAGCACCAGCTGCTAAGGCTGCACCTGCTAAGAAAGAAAAAGAGGAGGAAGGAATGCTTGCAAGCCTATCTAAAAATACTGCGGTAAGACAAGTCGGCCGTACAGCGGCAAGAGAAATTACAAGAGGATTGCTTGGAGTGTTGGGTGTAAGAACAACTTCGAGACGTAGGTCTCGAAAGCGTTCTGGTTGGTTCTAAGGAGCACTGAAACATTAAGGTGAAATTATAAATGGCGTAAGATCTTTGGATCTTGCGCTTTTTTTGTTCATACATTCTAAATAAGGATGTTCAGAAGTAATCCAATCTGCTTACACTCAGTTTATTACAATGTTATAAATTATACCATTTAAATTTTAAGATGTCGGTTAAGATTATAGAATAGAATTTGTTAAGATTAAGGCAAAAAACGCAGCCATAGCGGTAGCTATGGAGAGTATTTTTAACGCAGAGATTGGCTAATTCTATTATAATATTTCCGACATTCTAATGTTTAAATGGTATTAAATAGTGTTACCCTTAATTTTCTTTTCATTTCGAATATATATTGTTCCTTTCCCAATTCCTATTTTTTTTATTTGACCTTCATCTACTAAATATTTGACATCTTTTTTTAGAATGTAAGATGTAAACTTCTGCAAGCTCTTTGTTAGATCGCTTATTTTCACAGGTTCACTATTTTCTATGAATTCAAGAACTTCTTTTTGTCTATCATTAAGATAGCTCTTCTTTTCCTTAATTAATTCATATTCGGATTCTAGTTTTATAATCGTTTGTTTGAGAGTCTCTAAAAAAAATAAAATCCAATCATTGATCTTTTCTTTTTTAGTATTCCTGTTTTTTTGACCTGCCATTAAAGCCTTGTAATAATCCTTTTTTCTTTTCTCAATTTCATATTCTACAGATGCGTATTGAACAAAATCGTATTCTGATTTGATAAGTAGGAGAGTAGTTATTAATCTTGATAGTCTTCCATTACCATCTTGATACGGATGAATTGACAAGAATTCATATACAAAAGTTGCAATGGTAATTAGTGGATGAATTTCTTCTGATTGCATTACTTTGTTCGTCCAATCAATTGCGTATTGCATTTCTGAATCTACCAGATGTACTTCAGTTGTGTTAAAAATTATTTTTTGTTTTCCATCAGGATAATTCGCCACTACTTTATTGGATAATGATTTGTATTTTCCTCTATGTCTATTATCTTTTGTGCTCTTGTTTAGTAGTGTTTTGTGCAAATGGTGAATATGATTTTTTGATATGTCAATTTCTTGGAAGGATTCTAGGATAAGATTTAAAGTATCATAGTATCCAAAGACTTCTTGTTCGTCTCTTGATTTGAAAGAAGATATTTTGATTGCATTTACAAAATCTTCAACTTCTTCATTTGACATTTTTGATCCTTCTATTCTAGTCGACGAACCAATGCTTTCTATCGTTGCGATAAGTTTTAATTCCTTAAGATACTTTGACTCTCTGTCTTCTAATTGATTCCATTTTCCTTTAAACGAATCTATAAATCCGATAAGTTTAAGAATTTGTTGATTGACTTTGAAGTTAAATGAAAGCTTAGATTCCATATTTGAATTATTTGGTAATTAGCCGTATTTTATTCAAATATAAAATAACGATTCGAGTTATTTGCTAATTATCTGTATTTTATTCTCAAATTAAAGGTAACGTATAATTATATGTCGCCGTCTCCGACGAAGGAGGATATGCGATCATATATAGTGTTACTGGCAGGCACTCCTTTTTGTTTCCTCCAGTAGTTCATTATAATTTTCTTTGCCATATGATGAATAAAAGCATATTTCTTTCAAAAATTTAATCTGAGAGTCATTCCATTCATTGTTATTTATCTGTTTATTTAATTTTACTTCTATTTCTTGCTTGAGTAGATCTCCTTTCGTTTTGAAATCGGTGTATAATGCATAGGCGATATCAATATCTTTAAGTAAAGCTGCATTTTTATTATTTGGTCGTATTGTAAATTTAGTTGATTTTATCATATTGCATATTTCATGAACCCTATCTTCAGTAACTCCTTCTTTTGACAGGAATTTTTCACAAAGAGAAATGCTTTTTTCTTCGTGATTATCATATTCATATAAGTAACCTAGATCATGAAACCATGCTGCGATTACTATGTTGTCATGTTCAACTTCTGTTGTTCCTTTACTATTTAGGGCTAATTTTACTTTCTCAATAACTATCTCTGTATGTTCAAGATTGTGGTAGTATAAATTCTCTGCCATTGAATTCTTAAATTGTTCTTTTATGTGGTGCTCTACCTTCAGTAGTAAATCTGATTCGCTCATAGCTTCAAAGCATTGCATTGCACTATTTATGCAATATTATCATTAATTGCATAAATAATGCAAATATAATAATTATTGCATTAATTGTGCAAATATCATATATTTGCATTAATTGTGCAATAGATGTACTAATTGCATTATTAATGCAATTAGTAATTGTTATATAAATATTTTTAATGAATAGTTCAAAGAAAGTAGTAGGCTCTAACAAACCTGTAGGTAAATCTAAGCATTTCATATTGATGGGTGATATCATTGGTAGCTCTAATTATGAGTATGAGGAATTAAAATATCTTAAGAGAACGATAGATGCTACAAATAAAATATTTGATTTTATTTCTCCGTTAACGGTAACATTGGGTGATGAGTTTCAAGGCATAGTTCGATCTTTGCAGCAAGGAATGAAGGCAATGTTTAAAATTGAAGAGCTGCTTATAAAAGAAGATTATCCTTTTGAGTTGAGATATTCATTAGGATTTGGAGAGATTATTACTCCATTGAATTCCAACATTGCACATGGCATGTATGGTGAAGGATTAACAAAGACAAGGAGTATTTTAGAAGAATCAAAGAAGGACAAAAGAAGACGATTCGATGTCTGGTTACCTAATGAAAAGTTTAATGAAATATTAGGTAATTCTTTATTTGTATACCAATCATTTCTGGATAATTGGAATGAAAAAGACTTTGAAGTAGTAAGTAAATTCTATGAAAGTAAAGATTATAAAGAAGTAGCTAAACTACTGAATAAAAGAAGTGATCAAATATGGAAAAGAGAGAAGAATCTTAGAATTAGAGAGTATTTTGAAATTCAAGATGTCATATTAAATTTGTCTGGATTCTATACAATGCTTTATGATGAAAATGAAAATTCCAGAAAGATAATTTCTGAACTCGTAAGTAATATTGTATTTGAATCCTTAAATAGTGAATATGAAAATATTCTTAAGAATAATAAAATAACCAAGCGAAAAATTCAGAACACATTAACATCAAAGAAGATTGTATCTGAAATATTTGAACAGATCGGTAAAATCGTTAACTTAATTCATTAGTATGAAATTTTTAGTATTATATATTGCAGTAGAGTTATTGTCCAACCTAACTGTTTTTCCTTTGTTGAATAAGGTCTATGGGGCAAAGAAGGAAAGTGGAGAGAAAATGCCGCCATGGCTTAAAGGAGTTGTAGAAAGAATATGTTTAGTATCAGGTTTGATATTAAGTTTTCCGCATGTTTTAGTAGCTTTTGGAGCATTAAAAATAGGAACAAAGTTAGATAGAAGTGACGCTGAAACTAAAAAGGATACAGAATACTATTTAGTCGGAAACCTTGTATCAATTTTGATTGCATTTGCTTTTGTATTTCTATATAAAAATGCTGTTATGATTAGATTCTTTGATTCGATTTTTTAATTTTTGCTTGCATGTAACTAACCCATATACCCACCTTTTTCATACAGAAGGTGTAACTTTTCTTTGATTAGAGTCCTACTGATATCACAATAAACTAAACATAGTGCTACTTATATAGTCTGATTCTCATAACAATTTAGGTCTTTTCAGCAACTATCCCGTTTCTCTATCCTTGTGCATACTCCATTTTCTTAGCCATTTATACCAAAGCTAAGCCCTCTGAGCCTCTCAAAAATCTATATCTTTGTTCAAAATAACGACACTTGGAGCTTAAGAAAAGACACATCATTACTGCCAATCAAAAGGCACTTAATATCAACCTGAATAAGAAAATCTACGGTACATTCTCTGAGATCGGTGCTGGACAAGAGGTCGCTCGGAGCTTCTTCCAAGCTGGTGCTGCGGCTGGTACGATTGCTAAGACCATGTCTGCTTATGACAAGACATACTCTGATGCTATATATGGCGCTGAGGAGAGTGGCAGATATGTCTGTGAGTCTCGATTGTATAAGATGCTGGATCATGAGTATGCACTGATGGAAGATCGCCTGGATCAAGAAAGGCCTGAGACAACTTTTTTTGCATTTGCAGATACTGTAGCCGCTATTAATTATAAGCGGACTATAAAAGGTAACGGATGGATGGGTCTCAGATTCCAAACTCGCCCCGATGGTCCGACCAATGATCTCATCGTACACGTAAAGATGACAGATCAGAATAATCACCTACAGCAGGAAGCCATCGGTGTGCTGGGAGTGAATATGGTGTATGCATGTTTTAAGCTGCAGGATGATATGCATGAGTTCGTACAATCTATGACGGATGGTATTGTGGGTCGTGTAGAGATCGATATGCTCAGGCTGGAAGGACCAGATTTTGATCAGAGTGATAACAGATTACTGGCATTATATCTGGTACAGTATGGTCTCACAGATGTGACCATTATAGGTAGTAATAAGAGAAATATCCACGCTTCAGAATTTCTATGGAAGAAAGACCTTATGGTTGTCCGAGGTCACTTCAGACCTCCGACGTTGGTAACTTTAGATGTATTTGACTCCGCATATAAGCAATTCGTGGCAGAAGATAATGTGACTGACGAGAATGCCGCTATCATAGCAGAAGTAACCATGGAAAACTTAAAGCTCGAAGGCGAAATAAATGAAAATGATTTTCTGGAAAGAATCGAAACACTCTGTGCCCTCGGTCATAATGTCATTCTATCTGACTGCAGCAATCATCAGAACTTGATTAATTATCTCTCTGACCATAAGATCGGCCACCTCGGTCTTGTCATTGGTGTAAGAGAATTGTCATATATCATAGAGGAAAAATTCTACAATAACCAAGATGGTAGATTGCTCATCGCATTTGGAGAATTATTCAATAGGAATATTAAGGTCTATGTTTATCCTGCTCATTTAGAAAAAGATGGACCACTTATTAATGCTAAGTCACTAATGGTACCCGATGGTATCCACTTCTTATATAAGCATCTGGTAGATGCAGAGCAGATCGTCGAGATAGAGGAGTATAATAAAGAGATATTAGAGATCCTACCTTGGAATGTCTTAGACTCTATACAAGATGGCTCCGATGCATGGGAGAAAGCATTGCCAGAAATCTTGGTTAAGTTGATCAAAGAACAAGCATTATTTAATTATTCTAAATCTTCTAACCTTGTGTAAGACTGTTCTATACTCAATAGTTGCTGTGAGCTTATTATTAGCTGCATGTACGCAAGAAAAGTCGAAAGCTGATGCTACAATTATTCCTAAAATTGAGCCAGAAAAAAAGAAGATTTCATACCCGAAAGAATTGACTTTAGATTTTATAATGGGAAGATTCGACCCTGTACAGGATAGCAGCTTCTCTCATATCATGACTCAGCATGCTGATCGAGCGGGGATGCTTATGAAGACCGAAGCCTACGAAGCATTCCAGAAGATGTATAGTGCTGCACTCGATGATGGTGTCCGTCTTGTCATAAAATCTGCGGCAAGAAATTTTAATTATCAGAAAGGTATTTGGGAAAGAAAATGGACAGGAGAAACCATCCTTAGTAATGGAAATAACGCAAAGACCACATACGCAGAACCAGGTGTAAGAGCTCAAAAAATATTAGAATACAGTTCTATGCCTGGCACTTCTCGACATCACTGGGGTACAGATATTGATTTTAATAGTTTTGATAATCGCTGGTTCGAATCAGGAGAAGGTCTTAAGTTATTTACTTGGCTGGAAAAAAATGCTGAATCCTACGGCTTCTGTAGACCTTACACTACTAAGGATAGTCTACGGCCACATGGTTATAATGAGGAAAAATGGCACTGGTCCTATACCCCATTGTCTGATATATATACTGCTTACGCAGCAGAAAAAATGAAAGCTTCTAATGTCCAAGGTTTTGCCGGTAGCGAAGTTGCCGAACAACTGGACGTCGTTAACCATTATGTATTAGGTATCAATCATAACTGTAATCACTAATAAAATAACCTATGTCTCTCAAAGAATCTAATATGCTGGCACTCGGAACTCTCGCTCCAACTTTCTCATTGCCTGATACTGTATCTGGATCTACGCTTACTTATGATGATGTGAGAGGAGACAGTGGTACCTTAGTAGTGTTCAGTTGCAATCACTGCCCATTCGTTATACATATTAATCAGGAGCTGGTTAGCATTGCTAATCATTACCAAGACAAAGGAATCGGTATCGTTGCCATCTCATCTAATGATGTCGAAAATTATCCTGAAGATAGTCCCGAGAAAATGAGTCTTGTAGCGAAAGTAGCCCAGTATTCTTTTCCCTACTTATACGATGAAGATCAATCTGTTGCAAAAGCATATGATGCTGCGTGCACACCGGATTTTTATTTATTTGATAATAATAACAAGCTGGTATATCGTGGTCGGATGGATGCAAGCAGACCAGGTAATGGAATCCCTGTAACAGGTGCCGACTTACGATTTGCCTTAGATGCAGTATGTCTCGGTGTCAAAGAAATCACACCACAGATTCCAAGTGCTGGTTGTAATATAAAATGGAAATCATAGTTTGATAATTCTCTCAGTATAAGAACTGTTATCATTGACGACTTGCACGTAATATATTCCAGCTCCTTGCTGACTCATATCTAACTGGACACTGCTTGTGTCCGTTACTGCGTGGTAAGTGATAACCGTTCCGCTTGCATCTAATAATAATACCGTTGCATCAGATACTTCTGATTCGAATTGCACCTGAGCGATATCGACAGTTGGATTAGGGAACACCTCTATATTAGCAATGACCTTCTTGACAATTTCCTCATCTTCCCTTGCTGTACAGTTGCTCTGGTCTGTATAGATGACGAACTGATCTCCTGTTGTAATGTCTTCCACATTAATGCTTAAGAATTGTACTTCGGATTGTAACCATGCCAGCTGGTGCCCTCTACATCCATCAGTATAACTTGCATCACCACCTTTAGCTAAGCTGCCTTTGTAATTATTTTTCGCCATCCAGTTATTCACATCCGTGATAAGGTAATCGAGCTCATACTCTCCACTGGCACAATAAGTAGAAGATCCTATACAATAAGGAAAACCAAATCCTACCGTATTATAATCTAACATCATTTCTTCGCCTGTCGGCAGTACTATGGAAAGAGAGTTTATCACTGGCACACCTCCTGCTGCATCAAGACATGCTGTGTAGTTACAGTCTGCTTTCTGAGTTTGTGTATCTCCTATGTTTACCGCTTTACATAAGCTTGCACAAGCACCTCTGTCATCTTTTATATCTAAGCATAACTCGTAAGTCCCTTCTATAAGTTCTATGATCTCACTGGCTTCATTACCGATCACTAACCCGTCTAGTTTCCACTCATGTTCTACTCCCGATAATTGTTT
>Ga0209828_1001374_pt1 | contig 22140 bp, 16 predicted proteins | sample MaitaG_FD_187429 | JGI IMG/M metagenome (GOLD analysis project Ga0209828, IMG submission 187429) | Marine algal microbial communities from Maine, USA - Maine_Asex2 metaG (SPAdes) (version 2) | ecosystem: Host-associated > Algae > Red algae > Unclassified | place: Maine, USA | collected 2015-01-05
TACTATACCAACAAAAGACCACCTGGGTCAAAAACCTTCGCATGGGGATTAGAAAAATTTGAAAATATGTGCTTCGCTTTTTCTTTTCAAGATGTGTCCTAACGACAGCCCTTCCATACTCCGCGTTCGCTTCGGTCCTCGGACGCAACCTACGGTCGCCACTCCAGGCACCTCACGCAAAAAGAGGATGCTACATTGGTTTAACGATATAAAGGTTTTGGGGCAACAATTCTTTCCATTACAAGGCATCCAAGCATCCAAGTATCCAAGCATCAAGTCGTATAAGAACAAACATGTCATTATAAATTATACTCATTATCCATTATTAATCATTTTGCGTGAGTTGCCTAGAAGGAGACCCTTGGGTCAGTCACGCTTTGCGGGACCGAGCATACTTGCGAGTCTGGAAGGGAACGACCCAAAGGGGCACGCCCTAATTACTATCTTGCACTTACGTCATTGCCCATTATTAATCATTCCTCATTCATTATTCCTTATTACAACTTTGCAATCTTATCAATCGCCCCTTGTACCTTGTCGCCTTGCTTAACCAAAATCTCAGCATCCAATGGCAAAAAAATATCCACTCTAGAACCCAACTTAATGAATCCCATATCCTCACCTTGAATAACATTATCGCCCGGATTGACGTAATTCACAATACGACGCGCAAGTGCACCAGCAATTTGTCTAAATAATACCTCCTTCCCTTCAGATGCTATCACGGTAGTATTTCGCTCGTTTTCTGTAGAAGACTTAGGGTTCCAAGCAGCAAGATATTTTCCCGCATGGTATTTTGTGTAAGACACTTTACCACCGATAGGATTCCTGTTAACATGCACATTCAGTGGAGACATAAATACACTTACTTGGATACGCTCAGCTCTGAAATATTCTGGCTCATTTACTTTTTCAATAGCAACGACTTTCCCGTCTGCAGGCGAATACACAATAGAGTCATTCATGTTTGGAATAGTACGTTTCGGGTTCCTGAAAAACCAGACCAATAGAAAGAAGAGAATACTGAATACCAGTAACAGAAATGGAAATACACTTGGTAAAAACGTGTAAGACAAGAAAGAAACTAATCCAAACAAAACTAAGCTAAATGATAAGCTTACAATACCTTCGCGATGTATCATTGTAAAATATTAAAGTGTTCAATCAATAAAATTAAAAAAGGAAGAATGTAAATAAACGCATCAAACCTGTCGTAAAAGCCCCCATGTCCAGGGAGCAAAGTACCAGAGTCCTTTACTTTAAAATAGCGCTTAAACTGGGAAGCAATCAGATCTCCAATTGCGCCCAATCCCCAAACAACTAAGCCAATAATGACCCACCCGCTCCAGGTACCTACTTGGAAATAACTAAAGAGAATATAGGACGCTAATAACGTCACCATACAAGCACCCCATAATCCCTCCCATGTTTTTTTTGGAGAAATACTTGGAAACAACTTCCGCTTTCCTAATTGGGATCCTACAAAGTAAGCAGACGAATCAGAAACCCAAATCAATATCATAGCACTGATTAAAATATAATTCGGGATATTCCATTCCAAGAAAATGGCAAGAATAAAAGGAACAACAATATACATAGAGCCCAGAATTGCACGCCCTCGTTCTAAATTCAGAAACCCCTTAAACAAGTTGACTAAGAGTAGTAAGTTGATTGCCACGAGTACATAACTCAAAATTGTCTGAGAATCTGCACCCCTAAAAAAACAAAGTGCGGTATATCCAGCCACAATAAGCAAGCTGATAAACCAATCCCTTGATTTAAATTCTGTGAGTTTAGTAAATTCCCAAAAAGAAAGTAATGGGACGAGCACAAGTAATATCAGTCTCGTTACCTCACTAAAGAAGAGCAAGCCTAATATTACTAGACCAAATATGATTCCCGTTATAACCCTTTGCTTCAATTGACGTATTTTTGCAAAGAAACAGATTTCCTATGACCCGATTAAGTGTTAACATCAATAAAGTTGCCCTAATTAGAAATAGTAGGGGGCAAAACCTCCCAGATCTAGCGAAAGTAGCAGTAGACTGCGAAAATTTCGGCGCCCAGGGTATCACGGTGCACCCTAGACCAGATGAAAGACATATAAAATATGACGATCTTCCTATACTTAAGGAGGTAGTCACAACTGAATTCAATATTGAAGGATATCCTTCAGAAAAATTCACAAAGGCAGTATGTGCAGTAAAACCGCATCAGGTGACCCTCGTGCCGGATCCACCAGGAGCACTGACTTCTAATGAAGGCTGGGACACAATTGGCAAAAAAGAACTATTGATTCCAATAATACAATCGTTTCAGGATCAAGGTATTAGAGTCTCATTATTCTTAAACGCGGAGGAAGACTTAGTAAAAGCCGCAAAAGAATGTGGAACAGACAGAATTGAGTTCTATACTGGGAAATATGCCCTCAATTACTCAGATAGCCCCGAAAAGGCCGTCAAAATGCATAAAACAGCTGCCAAAACAGCTGTGAAATATGATTTAGGAATCAATGCGGGGCATGACTTAAACCTCGAAAACCTTAAGTATTACAGGCAAAATGTCGCGAATCTCTTAGAAGTCTCCATCGGACACGCAATTGTCTGTGACGCTTTATATTACGGGCTTAAAAGTACCATCCTAATGTACCGGTCACTATTAGTATGACAGTAAAAGCAGCTTATTGCAGAGTATCGCCGTTAAATCTTAAGGAACTCTTAACAAAAGACATATTGTCTTAAATTTGTTAAGTAACATATGCTTAACATTCGGGACAATTTCATTATCATTGTATCGAACATAGAGTTCATTTTTAGAGAATAAACCTGCACAAAAAAAATCATAGCCACTAAGGTGGGATATGACATCATTATTTTTTAGAATTATTATTAATAAATCAAGCAGTATGAAAAAACTCTCACTCTTGCTGGGATTAGTTGTTTTTGTAATGGGAACAGCTTTATCTCAAAGGTCTATTAGTGGTACAATCATCGATAACACAGGATTGCCACTAATTGGAGCAAACGTTTTGGTCAAAGGAACCACAGCCGGTACAATAACTGATATTGATGGAAACTTTACTATGGATGTGCCAGAGGGCGCAAACGAAGTTGAAGTATCCTACACTGGTTTCACAACACAAACCATTAATATTGATGGACTGAGTCGTATAGACATGACATTATCCGAAGGAGAACTTTTGGATGAGATCGTGGTTACAGGACTCGGTATTAAAAAAGAGAAAAAAGCACTCGGGTACGCCGTGAGTTCTGTTGGTGATGACCAAATAGAGAATCGCGCAGATGCGGATGTTGCCAGAATCTTATCTGGAAAAGCTGCTGGGGTACAAATTACTTCAGCCGGAGGTGCTTCTGGTTCAGGAACCAATGTAACTATTAGAGGACTCAGTTCTTTTAGTGGTTCTAACCAAGCATTATTTATCGTAGATGGGGTTCCATTTAGTAACGATACGAATGCAGGGATTAATGGAGGCTCTGGTAGTTTCATCAACGGAGCTACACAAGGATCAAGATTCCTTGATTTAGATCCTAACAATATTGCAAGTATAGAAATCTTAAAAGGTCTTACTGCTGCTACCCTGTATGGTACTCAAGGAAGAAATGGGGTAATCCTCGTTACAACCAAAGCAGGAGCTGCAGAAATAGGTCCTAAAAAAACAGAGATCACTGTTAGCCAATCTTATTTTGTAAACGAGATGGCATCAATTCCAGATTACCAAGATCAATTTGGTAACGGATTTGACCAAAGTTTTGGATGGTTCTTTAGTAACTGGGGACCTAGTTTTGAAGAAGGTGGAACAGCTGGATGGGGAGCACAACCGTCTATTGATGAAAATGGTACACTACTTCACCCATACGCGTCATCAGCATTCTTGAATCCTGATGGAGCGAATACTGGAACAAGCGTTTTAGCACAAGAATTTGCAAACCAAAGATATGACTGGAGACCCTATAATTCTGTAGAAGAATTCTTCCGAACAGGAAATACATCTATTACATCATTGAACATGGCAGGTAGTAACGATGCAGGTAACACTGTATACAACGCGAATGCGAGTTTCACAAATGATGTAGGATTTACACCTGGAAATGATCTAAATAGATTTAATGCTTCTGTTGGTGGTAAAACAAAACTTACGAATAAGTTTAGTATCACTGGAACAATGAATTATGCTAGAACAGACTACAACACACCTCCTGTTTCTTCAAGTAGAGGAAATGGTACAGATGGTCTTTCTGTATACGGTAACGTATTTTTTACACCACGTAGTGTTGATCTTATGGGACTACCATTCGAAGATCCTGTAACGAAAGGAAGTATCTACTATAGAAATGGTAATGATATCATCAATCCAAGATGGACTGCCAAAAATGTAGTCTACAATCAGTTAACAAACAGATTTAACTGGAATATCGGAGTAGGGTATGAACTTATGGATAACTTAGAAATTAAATGGAGAAGTGGTCTTGATTTCTACAACGAAAGAAATAACAATAGCTCTAACAAAGGAGGTGTTAACTTTACAAATGCAGTATTTGGATTCCTAGATACATATGATAACAATAATGCTATTTGGGATCATTTAGTATCACTAGATGGAAGCTACCAGTTAACAGAAGACCTAGGTTTGAGTTATACAGTTGGAGGAACAAATAGATCAGATGAATTTGATCAAAGTGGTGTTGGAAGTACAGGGCAGATTGTCTATGGAGTAAAAAGACATTTCAACTACGAAAATCAATCTCCAATTCAGTACTCTGTAAAGAGAAATATTAGAGGTCTCTTTGGACAAGCATCGTTTGATTATAAAGATTACTTATACTTCAACCTTTCTGCTAGAAAAGATTGGGTATCTAACTTCTCATCAGAAAATAATTCCATTACTTACCCTGGTGTAAGTATGTCATTCTTACCTACAGCACTTTTCGAAGGCTTACAATCAGAAAACGGTCTTAACTTCTTAAAAGTAAGAGCGAGTTACGGTACGTCTGCAAACTTTGATACGCAGAACCCTTATCCAACTGTTGGTGTTGTTGAGCAGAATACAAACGTATTTACGGACGCAAGTGGAAACCCACTTACAACAAATCAGATTGATAACTTTAGAGCAAATCCAGACTTAAAACCTGAGTTATTGCAGGAGCTTGAATTTGGAATTGAGGCAAGATTCTGGAAATATAGAGGGTACTTTGATTTCACATTCTTTAACAGAACAACAGATAATCTAATCGTAACACAGCCATTACCTCCTTCCACAGGATTCTCGTTTACTCAAAATAACGTAGGTGAGATTCAGAATAAAGGTATAGAGGCGTCACTTAATGTTGACATAGTTGAGGCAGGAGGTTTCACATGGAATACAGGTGTTAACTTCTTTGCTAACAGCGAAACAGTAACAGAATTAGAAGAAGACTTTATCGCATACGCAGGTTCACTTGCAGTTGGTGGTGGATTATTTAGAGGATCAAACGCAGCGATCAAAGGAGAATCTTTAGGAACAATTGTGGGAACACAGATTGAAAGAGATGATCAAGGAAGATTTATTGTAAATTCTGCTGGTAGTTATTCTATAGCTGAACAAGATGCGGATGGAAATGTTCCAATTATTGGAGACGCAGTTCCTGATTACACGATGAACTTCCTAAATACATTAACTTATAAAGGTGTAAGCTTAGGCGTACAGATTGGACATACTAAAGGAGGTGACATACTTTCGAGTACGATCGCAGCTCTTTTAGGTAGAGGACTAATTGTGGAAACTCAAGATAGATTAGCAACATACATCTTACCAGGCGTTACGGCTGATGGAACACCGAATCAAACACAATTAAATAACTCAACGTATTTCTTTTCTAACTTACTTTTTGGACCAACTGAAACAAGAATTTATGATGCATCAGTTGTAAGACTGCAAGAAGTGTCATTATCATATGACTTGCCTTCAAGTCTTTTAGATAATACACCATTCGGGAGAATGTCATTATCACTTCAAGGTTTTAATCTTTGGTATGATGCGTATAACACACCAGATGGAGCGAACTTCGATCCAAACGTTGCAGGTGTTGGTATTGGAAACGGTAGAGGATTTGATTTCTTGAACGGACCAAGTTCAAGAAGATATGGAGTAAGTATTAAGACATCTTTTTAAAAGTTATAGATATGATAAATAAAATTCGATATATATTCTCACTTGCTCTAGTACTAATTATGGTACAGGCATGTGATCAAACAGACTTGGACTTACAAGTAAGTCCAAACGATTTAGCCGCGGATGCATCAGATCCTAATTTATTGTTGAACGCGGTGCAACTAGCATACGCAGGAAACCAGGATGTTTTGAGTGAGGTTGCAGGCGAGCTTACTAGAATTGAGTATTTCTTCGGAAGAGATTATCGTAATAATCTTCCTGGAACTACTTTAGATGGTGTGTGGAGAAGAACCTATAGTAGTGGAACAACACGAATTGGCGATTCGGGAACGAATGGAGTTGCAGTTGGTATACTTACGAACTTGCAAGCACTCGAAGCAATTAATGAAAGTGGTGCATCTGATGTTTCTTTCCATATAGGTGTTGCAAAAGCTTTGTACGCACATTCACTTTTTCAACTTGTTGATTTTGTGGGAGCAGCAGCATTTTCTCAAGCAGGAAATCCTGATTTTCCAGCTCCAACGCTTGACAGTGGAGAAGATGTCTACAACGCAGCATTCACTCTTTTAGATGAAGCGGAAGTTTTATTAGCAGCTACATCAACACCGCCAGGAGTAGTGGATTTATTTTATGGTGGAGATCCCGCTTCTTGGATTAAACTAATCAATACGATTAGATTACGATCTTATGTTTTAACTGGGAATAAATCTGCTTTTGATGCTATCATCACTGAGGATAACTATATTTCAAGTAGTGGGGATGATTTCCAATTACAATATGGAACAAGTGAATTACAGCCAGATAACAGACATCCAGATTTTGCCCTTGATTACAAGTCTGATGGTTCAGAAATCTATCAGTCGAATTGGTTGATGGCAACAATGTTGGAAAATGATGACCCTAGAAGATTCTATTATTTCTACAGACAACAATCTGGAACGCCTGGAGCTTTGGATGTAGCTGGAGTAGAAGTGCCGCCTAATGAGGAAGAATTAGCATGTTCATTGATAATTCCGCCAGACCATTACGATGGTTTTGTATTCTGTTCAGTAGATGCAGGATACTGGGGTCGTTCGCATGGAAATGACGAAGGAACGCCTCCTGATGGTTTCAGAAGAACAGCTGTAGGAGTATATCCTGCTGCAGGAAGATTTGATGATGGTAGTTTTGGTGTAGTAGGATTTGGCGCAGGAGGAGCAGGAGCGGGAATAGAACCTATTATACTTTCTTCTTATGTAGAATTCTGGAAAGGAATTATGGCAGACGGTGCTGGTAAAGCAGCATTCCTTAGATCAGGATTAGAACATTCTATGGAAAAAGTAAGATCTTTTGGTGCTCTAGATGCTGAAGCAGATATGTCACAGGCACCTACAGATGAAGATGTTACTGGATATATTGATGGAATCGTGGCTGATTATGAAGCGGCGACTGGTGATGACAAAGAGAACATTTTTGCTGAGCAATACTTCACTACTCTCTATGGAGGTCCTACTGAGTCCTATAATTACTACAGATTGACTGGATATCCTACTACTTTATTACCTAACTGGGAACCAAATCCAGGGCCTTTCCCTAGGACTATGTTAATCCCACAGGCAGAAGTTGTAAATAATTCAAGTTTGGAGCAAAGAAGTGATTTGACAACACAGGTTTTTTGGGATACAAATCCTGCAAGCCCTGCATTTCCACCAGCTAACTAAAATTAAATAAAATGAAGAAATTAAATTTAAAATATGCTGTCTTGTCATTGCTTGTCACTATGATGGCAATGTCATGTTCAGAAAGTGACAAAGTGATTGATCAAATCACGGATGACGTTACCAGAGGGGCTAATCTCAGACAACTAGATATTATATCAAATTCGGTTGCAATTAACTCTGCGACAAATATGTTAAATGACGGAGAAAATTTCTCTGTTTTATTGGAATATCAAGATACTGAGAACGGTTCATTATTATCTAATATGGATGTCTTTATTGGTTATATTGATAATACAGATGATGGTGTTGATAATAGTAAAGCAGAAGTAAAAGCTGAAACTATTGAAGCATCTGCATTTTCTACGGGAGATAGAGATCTTCCGCAACTTTTATACACAATAAGCGCTCAGGAAATGCAAGCAGTTATTGACCTTCCAAATGAAGGTATCGGTTTTGGTGGAGATCAGTTTACTGTTCGTTTTGTAATTAACCTTACAGACGGACGTTCATTTACAGATGCTCAGAATTCAGGAACACTTACAGGTTCTTATTTTTCATCACCGTTCCTTAATAGAGTAAATGTTGTGTGTGCTCCTTCTAAGCCTACTGCAGGTACATGGTTGTTTAACACGACTGATACTTGGGGAGATGGTTGGAATGGCGGTGCGCTAGACATTGTGCTTGATGGTGCAGCAGCTGGAAGCATTGTAAATGTAGATGGAGGAGTACCAGGTGAAAACTTGACTGTGCAAGAATATGAGTTTACAGTACCTGAAGGCACTCAAACTATATCTATTAAGTATAGTGGTGGATCTTTCGACGAAGAAGTATTATTTACAATTACTTCCGCAAATGGAAACCTAGTCGGAGATTATGGCCCCAACCCACCAGTTGGAATTGAATTGCTGGATTATTGTCCAGATAATTTATAAAACCTTAATCTAGAATATATAGAGGCTGAATAACATTGTTATTCAGCCTTTTTCGTTTAAATTCCTTAATATTGAACCAATAGACATCCATCGTAGTTTTAAAATTATGAGGCCTTTTTATTTTTGTCACATCCTACTTTTTCTACTATTTAGCCAATTGTTAAATAGCCAGACAAGCGACTTTGAATTAATTCCAAGCACACAATCAGGAATTAAATTTAGCAATACCATCACACCAATACTAGAGACGAGCGAAAACCTATTTGACTTTGATTACTTCTACAATGGTGCAGGCGTGGGTGTCATTGATATTAACAACGACGGACTTCAAGACATTTACTTTGCATCTAATCAAGGGCAAGATAAACTATACAAAAACTTAGGTGATTTTAAATTTCAAGATATCACTACAACCGCATTTGCAAACTTTGAAACGCAATGGTCCACTGGTGTTTCTATAGTAGACATCAACCAAGATGGATGGCTAGATATTTATGTGTGTCAGGCAGGACCGAGAGTTTCCGAAGCTAGAAAAAATCTATTATTTATAAATCAGAAAGACGATACGTTTATTGAGTCAGCAGCTGCTATTGGAATCGATGATTCTGGAATGAGCACTCAAGCATTGTTTATAGATTTTGATAGAGACGGCGATCAAGATTGTTTTGTAATGAATGAGAGCTTAGCATATGGTCTCGATCCTATAACCTTCACCCGATTAAATTTAGAACAAAAAGCAAGACTCTACGAAAGCTATTCTCATTTCTATAGAAATGACGATAGCGTATTTGTTGACATGACTAAAGAGTTAGGCTTAGATCATGCAACCTTTGGTCTAGGTATTCGTTCTTTTGACGTTAACCAAGATGGTTGGGAAGATATTTATATCTCCAATGACTATTACGTCCCAGATATGTTATATATAAATAATAAAGGCAAAGGTTTTGTAGATCAAATAAAACTACGGACAAATCAGATGTCCTTTTACGGGATGGGGATGGATATAGCCGACATAAACAATGATGGACATAGTGACATTTTTGTTTTAGATATGGCATCAGGAGATCACTATAGATCAAAAACCCTCATGCGCTCCATGAACGTGGAAAATTTCCGATTACTCGTTAATGGTCTCGAATTGCCTCATCAATATATGTTCAATTCTTTGCAACTCAATAATGGAAACGGCACGTATAAGAATATTGCGCAACTTTCTGGAGTGTCAAGTACAGACTGGAGTTGGAGTGTGCTTATGGAAGACTTCGATTTTGACGGATTCAAAGATATTCACATTACGAACGGGTATAGAAGATATGCGCTGGATAATGATTTTCAAAAGAAAATATTCGATGCGCAAAAATTACATAATAATAAGGTTCCGCTCTCTGTCAAAAAGGAACTCTACGATGAAATGCCTACTGAAAAACTCAGCAACATCTTTTATAAAAATAAGGCAGAGCTAAAATTCGAACTTTGGGATATGGATGTGCAAACAAATCCACCAAGTTATTCCAACGGAGCAGCGATTGCCGATTTCGATAATGATGGTGATGTGGACTTAGTGATTAATAACATGGACGCGGAAGCTTTTTTATATAGAAACCGTGTGAATGAAAAAGGAGACAACAATTATCTAAAGATTGTACATCCAAATGCGACTACAAGACATATGAAACGAGTAGAGCTGTATTCTGGAGCAAAGATGTTTGTCTCAGAACCGAGCAGAGTGCGCGGGTATATGTCTTCTAGCGAGCCAGCTGTGTTTATAGGTTTGGGAAAGGAAACAAAAATTGATAGTGTCAAGATACGTTTGTCAGATGATAGTTGGTTAATGCAAACAGATGTGTCCATCAACCATATACTAAATGTGGATGAGATACAAGAGAAATCTACTTCCACATTTACCCCTCAAAAAAATGAGAATACAACACCCATCTTCAAAGAAGTAATTGCTTCAAATTTGGGTCTGACATATGTGCACACAGAAAACGAATATGACGACTTCGCAAAAGAAATACTATTACCGTATAAGCAATCTACCATTGGCCCACACCTAACTAAAAGTGATGTAGACAATGACGGTCTTGAAGATATTATCATTTCTAATGCATTAGGATCCGCTGTAAGCATGTTTATGCAAACTGAAAAAGGCTTTCAACAGAAAACTATACCGCTAGAAAACATAACGGCAGAGAAAGAAATAGGTAGAATGACAGTAGCTGATATAAACAAGGATGGAAGAAAAGATTATCTCATACCAGCAGGAGGAAATGAACAAGCAGCAGGTAGTAAGATGTATGAATCAGGAATAATTATGTCAGTATTCGATACAGCGTACAGCTACCAAAATTTGCTAATTGAGCATGGGTCAACAAAAACTATTATTGCTATTGATTATGATTCAGATGGAGATGAGGATCTATTGGTATGTAATCGGCATATGCCCCAAAAATATCCAATGCATGCGCCATCGCAACTGTTAGAAAATAAAGATGGGGAATTTATAGATGTAACACAATCTGTTTTCCCACAGCTAAGAGACTTTGGAATAATCAATGATGTTCAGGTCACAGATTTAAATCAGGATAATAAACCTGACTTAGTATTAGTAGGGGAGTGGACATCAATAGGTTTTTTTGAAAACAAGGGTAAGCGTTTTGAATTCGTGAACGAAACGTATAATATCCCTAATTTAAAAGGGATGTGGTTTAGCATTGCATCTGCAGATTTAAATAAAGATGGGCAAGTAGATTTTATCGTTGGTAACACCGGTGAAAATTCTAAGTATGCAGCAAGTCAAGAAAAACCATTAAAGATATATGGTGGAGATTTTGATGAAAATGGAACTTGGGATTTAGTCTTAAGTAAATCATATAATAATGCTTATGTGCCATTACGTGGATTAGAATGTTCATCAGAACAGATGCCCTTTATAAAGGATAAGTTTAAAACCTATGACATGTTCGCCAAAGCAACAATTAACGATGTCTATGGTCCTAGTTTGGAAAATGCCTATAATAGATTTGTGAATACCATGTCTTCCTATGCAATTCTAAGTAGCGGGAATAAGAATTATAAACTTGTAGAGCTTCCGTCAGAAGCACAAGCGTTTCCAATTTTAGACATAGAGATAATTGATTTGGGAAAGGATGGGATGCTGGATGTAATATTGTGTGGTAATATTTACGATACAGAAGTGGAAACACCCAGACTGGATGCAGGTAATGGCTTAGTGCTCTCTATGAATGATGATTTTACGTTTAGAAGTGTAACAAGTAGACAAAGTGGATTGAATTTGAATGGTAACATTAAATCAAGCTGTATTCTATATCATACTGGGCTTAAGAAGCACTTGCTTATAGCGAGCCAGAATGGGGCAGGACTTAAGGTATTTTCGATTGATAACTAACAATTGGACAAGTAAGAACATATTACAAATTTTTGTAATATATTTGATAAATGGATGCAAACAAGCATATTACCAAGTTTCTTAATTTCTTACAATATGAAAAGAGGTACTCTGCGCATACAAGTAAGTCTTACAAACTTGACCTGACTCAGTTTGAAGAATTCATTCAACGTCAATACGAAATAACTGATATAACTACAGCAAAGCACTTGCATGTGCGTTCATGGATAGTCGCACTTATGGAGGCAGAAATGACTACGAAATCGATTAATCGTAAAATATCGACGTTGAGATCTTTCTTTAATTTTTTAAAAAAGAAGAAAGAGATAGAAACCTCACCTATGCAAAAAATCATTGCTCCTAAAGTGGGTAAGCGTCTACCCAAATACCTCTCAGAGGAAAATATGAAAGCATTGCATGAAGAGATTGATATGGAGCAAACTTTCTCATCTACTAGGAATCGACTCATTATTGACTTATTTTATAATACGGGGATAAGGCGATCTGAGTTAATTCAGCTAACAGAGGCTAATACAGACACACGTAATCATTCTATAAAAGTCTTAGGAAAGGGGAATAAAGAGAGGCAGATACCTATACCAAAGGCGCTTAGCGAGCAAATTGAGAGATATAGGGCATTAAAAAACGAAGAATTCCCCACCACGGAAGTAAACACCTTATTATTGACTGATAAGGGAAAAACCCTTTATCCACGCTTTGTTTACAATATAGTGAAGCGTTATATAGCAAAAGTCAGTACAATCGATCAGAAAAGCCCACATGTTCTTCGACATACCTTTGCTACACACCTTATAAATAATGGTGCTGAACTCAATGCAATTAAAGAGTTATTGGGTCATTCAAATTTATCTGCCACCCAGATTTACACCCACAATTCGATCACCAGACTAAAAGACATTTACAAGAAGGCACACCCAAGCTCAAAAGGTCAATAAATACGGCGTTTTTGGCACTTTAAGAATTTTTTTAAAATGGGTTTCTATTTTCAGTAAAAAAGACTATTTTTGCATTCGCTTTGAAGAAAGTGACAAGTGATGTATTGATGCCAGTGTAGCTCAGTTGGCCAGAGCAGCTGATTTGTAATCAGCGGGTCGGGGGTTCGAATCCCTCCACTGGCTCACATTAGAAGACATTGTTCTTCGGGGGTGCGCCGGAGTTGGAGAGCCGGGCCAGACTGTAAATCTGGTGTCTACGACTGAATAGGTTCGATTCCTATCACCCCCACTTTGAAATTTTGAATTAAATTATAAGCGGGAGTAGCTCAGTTGGTAGAGCATCAGCCTTCCAAGCTGAGGGTCGCGGGTTCGAGTCTCGTCTCCCGCTCTATATGACAGAGCTTGATCCGTTTGCTCAGTTGGTAACCGTCTTTATGAAAAAAGATAATCGCCAATGTAGCTCAGGGGTAGAGCACCTCCATGGTAAGGAGGGGGTCGGGGGTTCAATTCCCTTCATTGGCTCAAATTCGGTGTACAAAGGTGCATCAATCAAACTTGAAACTGCGCAATTACCTATATTGGACTGTCTTAGACAGTTGGGATTTCCCGTAAGAGCACAACAAATAGACTTTTTATCTAATAACATTATAATTATTAATTGGCTTAAATTTTTTATAGATGGCAAAGGAAACCTTTCAAAGGAACAAACCTCACGTAAATATCGGAACAATTGGACACGTTGATCATGGTAAAACCACATTAACCGCTGCCATCACGTATGTTCTATCAAAAGATGGACTTGCACAGTCTCAAGGATATGATACTATTGATGCAGCTCCGGAAGAAAAAGAAAGAGGTATTACTATTAATACTGCACACGTTGAATACGAAACTGAAAACCGTCATTACGCACACGTTGACTGTCCTGGTCACGCGGATTACGTAAAGAATATGGTTACAGGAGCTGCTCAGATGGATGGAGCTATCCTTGTTGTTGCTGCAACAGATGGTCCTATGCCTCAAACAAGAGAGCACATCCTACTTGCTAAGCAGGTTGGAGTTCCAAAAATCGTAGTGTTCATGAATAAAGTAGATTTAGTAGATGATCCTGAGATGCTTGAGCTTGTAGAGATTGAAGTAAGAGAACTACTAAGCAATTATGACTTTGACGGAGATAATTCTTCAGTAATTGCAGGTTCTGCGTTGAAAGCATTAGAAGATGATGCAGAAGGTATTAAGCAAATTCAAGCGCTTATGGCTGCAGTGGATGCTGAGATTCCAGAGCCAGTGAGAGATGTAGATAAGCCTTTCCTTATGCCTATTGAGGATGTATTCTCAATCACAGGTAGAGGAACAGTTGCAACAGGAAGAATAGAAAGAGGTGTTATTAACACATCTGATCCAGTTGAGATTGTAGGTATGCAGAAAGAAGGAGAAAAACCGCTTAACTCAGTTGTAACAGGAGTTGAGATGTTTAGAAAAATATTAGCAAGAGGAGAAGCAGGTGATAATGCAGGTATACTATTAAGAGGTATTGAAAAAGAGGCGATCAAAAGAGGAATGGTTATCGTTAAGCCTGGCTCAGTAAATCCACACAAACACTTTAAATGTGAAGTGTATGTTCTTGGAAAAGAAGAAGGTGGTAGACACACTCCTTTCTTTAACGGTTATAGACCTCAGTTCTACTTTAGAACAACAGATGTAACTGGTGATTGTAATTTACCTGACGGCGTAGAAATGGTTATGCCTGGTGATAATGTGACACTTGAAGTGAAACTTATCAACGCAATTGCAATGGAAAAAGGACTAAGATTTGCAATTAGAGAAGGTGGTAGAACAGTTGGTGCGGGACAAGTTATTGAGATCATAGAATAACCACACTACCATATTCAAACAATAAAATAATCGGAATTAAGCATCTAAATGTAGGTGCTTAATTTTCGTGTTATAAGGAAAATATATTTAGGGGACATTAAATTAAGGTACACAGGGGAGTAGCTCAATTGGTAGAGCGGCGGTCTCCAAAACCGTAGGCTGAGGGTTCGATTCCTTTCTCCCCTGCACTTTTTAATTTGAAGAGCAATGAACGATATCATTTTATACATCAAAGAGAGTTATAATGAACTTGTACACAAAGTAACATGGCCCACATGGCCAATGTTGTTTAGTAGCACACGTTTAGTACTTGTCGCTTCAGCAATAATTGCAGGTGTTATCTTCTTAATGGATGCGCTTTCTAGTACGATATTGACTGACTTTTTATACAAACTAGGTCAATAGAATGAATATAGACGATTTACCAAAAGATGTAAATGCTGAGTCTGAGAACTTAGAAAATGATGCAAATGTAGAGTCAACTGACGATGCACAAGTGGAATTCAAAGAAGTGAATACAGAATCTGAAACTCCAAAAACTGAAGGTAGTAACGAAGAGGCGAGCCCAGTAGAGAATAAAGAGGTAGAAGAACCATCTGCAGATGGAATAGAGTCAACAGAAGAAACAGAAGTTGTAGATGAAAAACTGAGTCTAGAAGATGTTATTTCTGAATCAGATAAGCCAGCATTACCTGCAATAAAACAAGAGAAAAAAAGAGATGCTAAACGATGGTATTCTCTTCGTGTAATAAGTGGGAAAGAGAAGAAGATCAAGGAAAGAATTGAGTTAGAAATCTCTAGAAGAAAATGGGGAGAAAGCGTTACTCAAATACTCGTACCTTCTGAGAAAGTGTACAAAATAAGAAATGGGAAGAAGGTAATTCTTGAACGTAATATTTTACCTGGGTACATTTTGGTAGAAGCGATTCCAGAAAGATTTAGTGGAGAAATGATTCAAACAATAAGTGGAATGACAAACGTGATCCACTTTCTAGGAAAAACAAAGCCTATTCCTATGCAGCCTTCAGAGGCAAATAGAATGTTAGGTAAGGTGGATGAGTCACAAGAGGTGGGAGAGTCTATGTTAGAACCATTCATAGTGGGCGAGACAGTGAAAATTATTGATGGACCTTTCAATGATTTTGTGGGAGATATTAAAGAAGTAAACGAAGAGAAAAAGAAACTAAAAGTTATCGTAAAGATATTTGGAAGAGGAACGGAAGTGGAGCTGAACTTTATGCAGGTCGAGAAGACCTCTTAATTATTTTTTAAAAAACAGTATTGGTTCCAATTGTTGGATGCTTTCACAATACTAAGGAAGACAAAAAGACATGGCAAAACAAGTTGAAACGTTTATAAAATTGCAGATAAAAGGAAACGCTGCTAATCCATCTCCACCAGTAGGACCTGCTTTAGGTGCTAAAGGTGTTAACATCATGGAGTTCTGTAAAAGGTTTAACGCGAAAACACAAGAAAACGCAGGAAAACTTTTACCAGTTGTAATCACAGTATACAAAGATAAATCATTTGACTTTGTAGTGAAAACATCGCCTGCGTCTACGCAGTTGATGTTAGCAGCAAAACTTAAAAAAGGTTCACCTGAATCTAACAGACAAAAAGTAGGGTCTGTAACATGGGATCAGGTGCGTGCTATCGCTGAAGATAAAATGGATGACTTAAATGCATTCAAAATAGAATCAGCAATGAAAATGCTTGCAGGTACTGCAAGAAGCATGGGACTTACGGTAAACGGTACTCCACCCTGGGATGTAGCTGCAACCGAAAACTAGAATTGATATTAATTATTAACGAGGGAGTTTTGATTAAACGCTAGCACCTCAAAATTTTATATAATGGCGAAATTATCTAAAAAAAGAAAAGTCGCAGAATCTAAAGTCGATGCAGACAAACAATACGACTTAAAAGATGCGATGGCCTTAGTCAAAGAGGTAAATACTACAAAATTTGACGCCTCTGTTGACCTTCATATTCGTTTAGGAATAGATCCTAAAAAAGCGGATCAAGCTTTAAGAGGGACTGTATCTCTTCCACATGGAACAGGTAAAACAAAAACTGTACTTGTACTCTGTACTCCTGATAAAGAAGAAGAAGCAAAAGCAGCTGGTGCGGATCATGTTGGATTGGATGAGTACGTAAAGAAAATTCAAGATGGATGGACGGACGTGGATGTTGTTATTGCAACTCCTAATGTTATGGCACATGTAGGTAAGGTGGGTCGTATACTAGGACCAAGAGGACTAATGCCTAACCCGAAAACAGGAACAGTAACAATGGATGTTGCGTCGGCTGTAGGTGAAGTGAAAAAAGGAAAGATCGCTTTTAGAGTAGATAAATACGGTATCATTCATTCTGCAATAGGAAGAGTGTCATTTACTCCAGAAAAACTTAGAGATAACGCAAAAGAACTTCTGGATATGATTATCAAAATGAAGCCGGCTACAGCGAAAGGAATTTACATGAAATCGCTTAGTGTAGCAAGCACTATGAGCCCGGGAATTAAAGTAGATCCAAAAACCATTTAATCATTTCCTCTAAAAGAATAAGATCATGAACAGAGAAGATAAAACAAAAGCAATAGAAGAACTGAAAGCTAAATTTAGTGAAGCACAGTTTTTCTATCTAACAGATTCTTCAGCACTTACAGTTGAACAAGTGAACGAGTTAAGAGGGAAGTGCTTTGAGAATAATATTGAAATGAAGGTTGTGAAAAACACTTTAGCAAAGAAAGCTTTAGAAAGTGTAGCAGAAGAGAAAGGATATGCGCCTCTATATGATGTGCTACACGGTCCTACTTCAGTATTGTTTACAGATACAGCTAACGCACCTGCAAAGATTATCGAAGAATTTAGAAAAACACATGACAAACCGGTATTAAAAGCGGCCTATATTGATAGTTCAATCTACATAGGCGATGAGTACGTAAAAGAGTTGGCTGCATTAAAGTCAAAAGAAGAACTTATCGGAGATGTTATCCTCTTATTACAATCACCAATCAAAACTGTTATTGGACAGTTGCAATCTGGTGGTCAGACAATCGCTGGTCTTGTTAAGACATTGTCAGAGAGAGGTGAATAAACTTGGCTTCCAAGCATTTTTTTTATATACGCATTGATATAAATATTTATTATCAAACATTTTAAAAATTATTAAAACATGGCAGATATAAAGTCGATTGCCGATACGCTCGTTGGACTTACTGTTAAAGAAGTTAACGAATTAGCTGATTACCTCAAAGAAGAGCATGGAATTGAGCCTGCTGCTGCTGCAGTAGCTGTTGCTGCTGGAGGAGGTGGAGGAGGTGCCGCTGAAGAAGAGCAAACTGAATTTGATGTTATATTAAACTCAGCTGGTGCAGCTAAACTTGCAGTTGTTAAAGAAGTTAAAAATTTATTAGGTGTTGGTTTGAAAGACGCGAAAGCTTTAGTTGATGGTGCCCCAGGTCCTATCAAAGAAGGTGTAGCTAAAGAAGAAGCAGAATCTATTAAAGCGGCTCTAGTAGCAGCAGGTGCTGATGTTGAATTGAAATAATTTGAACATTAGCCAATAATAGATGTTTGCATCTTATAAACCTAAAAATACATACAAGATAAAGGCTTAGCAGTCACTTAACGTGACTCGCTAGGCCTATACTTGTTTTTTTTATTTGGATGACTTGTCATTAAGATCCAGTTACTTTGAAAAAATAAAGCCTAATGTCTAAAGAAACTGTAGTTCACACGAAACCCAGAGTAAATTTTGGAAGGATTAAGCTACCTAAGCAATATCCTGATTTACTCGATATTCAATTGAAATCCTTTAAAGAGTTTTTCCAGCTGGAAACAACTCCGGAGAATAGGGTAGGAGAAGGTTTATTCCGGGTATTCCAGGAAAACTTTCCCATCACTGATGCTAGAAACATCTTTGTATTAGAATTTCTTGACTATTATGTGGATCCCCCACGTTATAGTATTCCAGAATGTATGCAAAGAGGACTCACATACAGTGTACCACTAAAAGCAAAACTTCGTCTTTCTTGTAATGATGAAGAACATGTTGATTTTCAAACAATCGTTCAAGATGTGTTCCTAGGAAATATTCCTTACATGACTCCTAAAGGAACCTTCTGTATCAATGGTGCAGAACGTGTTGTTGTCTCTCAGCTCCACAGATCTCCAGGAGTATTCTTTAAATTAAGTTACCACCCGAATGGTTCTAAGTTATACTCTGCAAGAGTAATACCATTCAAAGGAGCTTGGATGGAATTCTCTACGGATATCAACTCTGTGATGTATGCATACATTGACAGAAAGAAAAAATTCCCAGTAACAATGTTACTGAGAGCAATTGGGTACGACAGTGATAAAGAGATATTGGAAATTTTTGACTTGGCAGAAGAAGTAAAAGCGGATAAGAGAGGGATCAAAAAGGCAATTGGAAGAAAACTTGCAGCAAGGGTTCTTAGAAAATGGTCAGAGGACTTTGTTGATGAAGATACAGGGGAAGTTGTAACAATAGAAAGAAACGAAATCATCCTTGAACGTGATGTAGAGCTAGATGAAGAAAACGTCAAGTTGATTCAAGATGCAGGGGTGGAAACAATCATCTTACAGAAGCAAGATGTTTCAGATGATTACTCTATTATCTATAACACGTTGCAAAAAGATGTTTCTAGTTCAGAACTTGAAGCAGTTGCGCAAATCTATAGACAACTAAGAGGTTCTGAGCCGCCTGATGAAGAAACAGCAAGAGGTATTATTGATAAATTATTCTTCTCGGATAAGAGATATAATCTAGGTGAGGTAGGTCGTTACAAAATCAACAAAAAGTTGAAAGTTGATATCGATCTTGCTACATTGGTTCTTACGAAAGAAGATATAATAGAGATCGTAAAATATCTCGTGAAGTTGATTAATCAAAAAGCTGAGCTGGATGATATAGATCACTTAAGTAATAGAAGGGTAAGAACGGTAGGAGAACAATTATATTCTCAGTTTGGTGTAGGTCTTGCTAGAATGGCGAGAACAATCCGTGAGAGAATGAACGTAAGAGATAATGAGGTGTTTACACCTATTGATCTTATTAACGCAAGAACGCTTTCTTCTGTTATTAATTCATTCTTTGGAACATCACAGCTTTCACAGTTCTTAGATCAAACAAACCCACTTTCTGAAATTACGCACAAGCGTAGAATTTCAGCGCTAGGGCCAGGTGGTCTTTCGAGAGAACGTGCAGGTTTTGAGGTAAGAGATGTTCACTATTCTCACTATGGTAGGCTATGCACAATTGAAACTCCAGAAGGACCGAATATTGGACTAATCTCCACACTTTGCGTACACGCGAAAGTGAATAAAATGGGATTCTTAGAAACGCCTTATAGAAAAGTAGAGAAAGGTAAGGTAGATCTAGATAGCCCAGTGCAATATCTTTCTGCAGAGGGGGAGGATTTCAAAAAAATCGCACAGGCAAACGCGCCTATTACAGATAAAGGATCATTTAGATCAGATAGAGTAAAGTGTAGAGAACATGGTGATTTCCCAGTACTTGCTCCTAAGGAGATAGAGTACATGGATGTAGCACCTAACCAGATTGTGGGTGTATCTGCTTCATTGATTCCGTTCTTAGAAAATGATGATGCGAACAGAGCCCTGATGGGATCTAACATGCAGCGTCAAGCAGTACCACTTGTGAGACCCAAGTCGCCAATTGTAGGTACAGGAATTGAAGAAAAAGTAGCGAAGGATTCTAAGATGCTTATCAACGCCGAAGGAAAAGGTGTAGTTAAGTATGTTGACTCTAGACAAATACAAATTAAGTACGATAGAAATAAAAATGATCAACTCGTTTCTTTTGAAGATGATGTGAAAACATACAATCTCATCAAGTTTAGAAGAACAAACCAAGGAACTTGTATTAACCTAAAGCCAATTGTAAAGAAAGGCGATAGAGTAGAGTTAGGAACATTGCTTTGTGACGGGTACGCAACTGAAAAAGGAGAGTTGGCTCTTGGCCAAAACTTACTTGTAGCCTTTATGCCTTGGCAGGGATACAACTTTGAGGATGCGATCGTACTTTCTGAAAGAGTAGTAAGAGAAGATGTCTTTACTTCACTCCATATCGAAAACTTTGAACTAGAAGTAAGAGATACGAAATTAGGAGATGAAGAATTGACAAACGATATTCCAAACGTTAGTGAGGAAGCTACAAAGGATTTAGATGAGAACGGAATTATTCGTGTAGGTGCATGGATCAATGAAGGAAATATCCTCATTGGAAAAATAACACCGAAAGGAGAATCTGACCCTACGCCAGAAGAAAAACTCTTGAGAGCAATCTTTGGTGATAAAGCGGGCGATGTAAAAGATGCATCTTTAAAAGCACCACCATCATTAAAGGGTGTGGTTATTAATAAGCAACTGTTTGCAAGAGCCAAAAAGGATAAGTTCCAAAAAGTACAAGAGAAGGAATTACTCTCGAAGTTAGATGATAAACACGCAGTTGCTTTGAACGAACTTAAGACAATTCTTGTCGATAAGGTTATGGTTCTTATCAATGGAAAAGTATCTGAAGGTGTTAGAAGTGTTTATAACGAAGAGTATATCCCTAAAGGAAAGAAATTTACTTCTTCAGTTGTAAAGAAAGTGGACTTCGGTCAGGTAGATTATTCTGGTTGGACTAGCGAGAAGAAAACAAATGAACTTATCGCAAGACTTCTACATAACTATACAATCAAGTTAAACGAAGAGATAGGAAAGTACAAAAGAGAGAAATTTAACATTAGTATCGGAGATGAATTACCAGCAGGTGTATTAAAACTCGCTAAAGTATATGTTGCTAAGAAACGTAAACTTAAAGTGGGAGATAAGCTTGCAGGACGTCACGGTAATAAAGGAATTGTATCAAGAATCGTTAGGCAGGAAGATATGCCATTCTTACCGGATGGGACGCCTGTTGATATTGTACTTAATCCACTTGGGGTACCATCAAGGATGAACCTTGGACAGATTTTCGAAACTGTATTGGGCTGGGCCGGAGAGAAATTAGGTGTGAAATTTTCTACACCAATTTTCGATGGAGCATCTATCGATGATATTGATCAATA
>Ga0209828_1001375_pt1 | contig 22136 bp, 19 predicted proteins | sample MaitaG_FD_187429 | JGI IMG/M metagenome (GOLD analysis project Ga0209828, IMG submission 187429) | Marine algal microbial communities from Maine, USA - Maine_Asex2 metaG (SPAdes) (version 2) | ecosystem: Host-associated > Algae > Red algae > Unclassified | place: Maine, USA | collected 2015-01-05
GACCTCCCCAGGTAAGAGCAAATTCTTTCCGTCGATATCTACTTGATCTACTATAAGAGCCTTTTGGTATTCTTTGGGCTTAACAATGATGTGCTTGCTCACCCAAACTCTAATAGCCTCTGTATCATACCACTTCGCTCTTCCTTTCGACAAAGACATCACATGTCTTTGATTTCTTTCAGAAATTTCTCTTCAGTCACTATTCGTTAGAACCGACTTTTGTAGTCCTGCTTCCTTCAGACTTTGGGTCAACCCCAATCGCCCTTGCAGCTTACTAATGCTTCCAGTCGTTAAACCAGCGCATAAGGGACTTGCACCCTTCAGAATATATAGCTATCTTTCACAATAGCTGCCCATGCTGGGCACACACAATAGATAAGAGTAATAGCTCCTTCGTCGCTACTACTCTTATCATCATCCGTTGTGAGGAATTTAAAACTGTTAACCTGGATCAGGGTAAGACACCTTGAGAAAACCTGAAAAGGAGAATCATAAAAAGATCTAAAATATTTTATATTTAACCCATGAATTTAACCGAACATTTTCTTGATACAAGAAAACATACTCAATCGATTTGCAAAACTTTGACGATAGAAGACCACGTAGTACAAGTAGCGGTCTTCGCTAGTCCAGCCAAATGGCATTTAGCGCATACTACCTGGTTTTTTGAAACTTTTATTCTAAAGGTACATGCACCAAATTATAAAGAATACCATAAGGATTATAATTTTCTTTTCAATAGTTATTACAACAATGCTGGAGATAGAGTTTTTCGTGCCAACCGAGGAAATATGACCCGACCAAGTGTAGAGGAGATATACAACTATCGAAAGTATGTGGATGAGGCGATATTGAAATTAATTATCAATAATGATAGTGATACCTTAAAAGATCTAATAACATTAGGCATACATCATGAGCAACAACATCAGGAATTATTACTCACTGATATCAAATATATGTTAGGACACAACCCCCTATTTCCGGCTTATGATACAGACACTTCATTATTGGCGAATGAAAAAAATAAAGATTCAGGTTTTCATTCTGTAGAGGAAGGTATTTATACAATTGGATTTCAAGCGACTGGATTTTCATATGATAATGAAATGGGTGTGCACAAGGTGTATCTACATGATTTTGAAATAAGTAAGGGCTTAGTGACTAATGAAGAAATTATACAATTTATTGAAGATGGAGGGTATTCCAATTTCACTTTCTGGCTAGATGAAGGTTGGTCATGGGTGGAAGCAAACGAAATAAATGCTCCACTTTATTGGCATAAAATAAAGGGCGAGTGGCATCACTTTACATTGAAAGGGCTACAAAAAGTTGTTTCAAAATCAATCGCCAACCATATTAGTTTTTATGAAGCAGCAGCCTTTGCAGAATGGAAGGGAATGCGCCTACCAACAGAATTTGAATGGGAAGTTGCCGCACAAAAATTAAACTGGGGTAAGCGATGGGAATGGACTAATAGTGCTTATTTACCGTATCCAAAATTTAAAAAAGCGGAAGGTGCACTTGGAGAATACAACGGTAAATTTATGATTAATCAAATGGTATTGCGAGGAGCTTCCATTGCTACTGCCCCAAATCATAGTAGAAAAACTTACCGAAATTTCTTTCATCCTGATGCCAGATGGCAATTCACAGGAATTAGATTAGCAAAATAAATTATGACCGAACAATTTAAAAAAGAAGTTGAAGAAGGCTTGAGTCAAACACCCAAATCACTTCCTTCTAAATACTTTTATGACAAGGTTGGTGATGCACTTTTTGTGAAAATAATGCACTCCTCAGAATACTATTTGACTAGGGCTGAATTTGAAGTTTTCGAAAACAAGTCAAATCAAATTATAGATGCTTTTCAGATAGAAAAAGATAAATATTTTCAATTAATAGAATTGGGAGCAGGTGATGGGTTGAAAACAAAAGAACTTTTAAAATGCTTACAAAGTCGTGGATATAATTTTGATTACTTCCCAGTAGACATTTCTCAAAATTCTTTAGATAAGCTCGAGGATTCCTTGAAAAGCGACTTACCTACACTTGGGATTGAGAAACGGCAAGGAGATTATTTTGAAATATTAGCTTCTTTAAAAAAGATGAAGCATCCTAAAGTAATTCTGTTCTTAGGGTCCAATATTGGGAATATGTCTGATGATATTGCTGCTCAATTTATTTATCAATTAGGTTCTAACTTAACTACGGATGATAAGCTCTTGTTAGGAGTTGACCTAAAAAAGGATGCATCAATTGTATTGCCAGCCTATAATGATAGCAACGGAATCACCCGAGCTTTCAATCTGAACTTGCTGACTAGAATTAACAAGGAATTAGGCGGCAATTTTGACATAGAACAGTTTAGTCATCAACCAGCATATTCTGAAGATGAGGGTATTGCCAGAAGTTTTTTGGTAAGTCTAAAAAAGCAAGAAGTATATATTGAAGCATTAGATAAATCTTTTGAATTTCAAAAAGATGAAAAAATTGCAACTGAAATTTCACGGAAATACAGTGATGAAATTATTGAGCGATTGATTAAAAATACAGATTTCAAAATTGTCGAAAAACTAATGGACCAAAAGGAGTATTTCGCTGATTATATCTTCACTAGATCCTAAATGAATACTAATAAATTGATTGGTGTCTTAAAAATGGGGCGAGCTTCGACCCAGTTTTATATTCAATTGCTAACTGAATTGTATGGTCATGAGAAACCCAATAACGTACAAGCTTTCAAATTAATTACTACTGATTTTGAAGCTATAAATAATTTGTTGCCAAATCGATCTTCTAAACTCGATGCAATAATAGCAAGCTATTTAAGAGAACTACCATTGAATGAAATTGAATGTATTTTGATTCCCAATATTACTATTCACGAAACGATTGATGCAGTCTGGGATACCTTAGATTCTCCAATTCCAATTGCTCATCCGCTATTCGGTACTATAAAAAGAATGCACATAGCAAACAATAATAAAGCTGTACTTTTTGGCACTTCTTATACGATGACTTCTGATTACATAAAGACTGTTTTTGCAAACTCTGATATAGTAATTGAACAACCAAAATCAAAAGATTTGGAATTTATTGATTGGGTAAGGAGGCAAGTATATTCAGAAAGCGCCTCCCTAGAAACCATAAAAAGCTTCAATGATTTGATTAAGAAATATTCAAATGAAACCACAGTTTTGATCGCATGTACAGAATTGTCACTTGCTTCAAGCATCGTAAATGAACGTATCTTAGATATGGCCATGATTCAAGTCGAAAATGCTATTTCTATAATTAGGACGTAATTCTCCTGCTTCTATTAAAAACTAATAAGTGCGCGATTTATCATTTATTGCGAAACCATGTGACAACTACTAGCTCTGTGACAAGCGCTTATTATGCTGTAAACTCATATATGGCTTATCGATTGAATCTAATGAAATCCTTAAAATTGTAAGTTAATATTTGAGTAACTTCAAAGTTACATATAAATTTGCGTAAACTTAAAGTTACATAATGATGAATACAGTAATTAGACGTAATTGGTTATATAATCAAATAGCTCAAGAAATTTGGGAATTTCTTACGAAATCAGAACTAATAGAAAAATGGCTCATGCCAAATGATTTTAAATTGGAAATAGGAAATGAATTTAAATTTACTACAAACCCAATACCGCAATTAGGTCTTGACGGAAATTTCTATTGTAAAGTATTAGAAATTGTTTCTTCAAAGAAATTAGTATATAGTTGGAAAGGTGGTTTAGAGAGAAACAATCCAACGTTGGATACTATTGTAGAATGGACTTTAGAACCAGTAGAGAGTGGAACAGAATTAAGGCTAATTCATAGTGGGTTTAACGATGAGAATAGTTCAATTTTTAGTGCAATGTTTGAAGGATGGAATGAGCACATTCAAAAAATGATTATGAACCTAAAATCTACCCAAGATGTCAGTATCAAATCTTGACATATTTCAAGTCATTGCAGACCCATCTCGTAGAAAGATTCTGGGCATGCATAAAGAGGAGACATACAATATAAATGCTTTGGCTGAGAATTTTGAAATGGTAGACCTGCGATTTCAAAGCACATTAAGATTTTACGGAACGCTGAGTTGATTAAAATTCAAGAAAAAAGACGTGAAAGACATTGTATGTTAAATCAGAAAGGTTGTAGCGAAATTAAAAATTGGATGAATGAATTTTGATAAATTCTGGATTAGCAAGTTAAGTAATGTTAAAAATTATATTGATTAATAAAAGTGATTAAACCATTATTGTATAATTAGTATTACTGTTAACTAGGTTCTTCATTATTTCCAAATCATACTAATTTTAATTTTACCCTTTCAATTCTTAACCAAAATAAAATCCATTTGACAGGCGAAATTAAGTGGACTTATTGGAACATATCTATCTTTATCGTTTTTAGTCTGTTGAATATGAATCATCATTAGATCACAATCAACATCTCTAATCTTAAGATTTCTTACTTCCTTCAATCTCAGTCCAGCCGAATATATAAAGCTCAATAAAACGTGATGTTTAAATATTTTCCCAGCTTTAAATAAAAATTTGTATTCATTTGGTCTGGGTACGACAGGGAGCTTTGAATCATTCCTCATGCTAGGTAGCTTGATAATACGGTCTTCCAAATTACGCCTACGAAACAGAAATCTATACCCGAAAACAGTATGTTTAAAGTAAGACTAGGATGGTTTATCTCCCATCAATAATTGTTGCAGATATCCATTGATTTGCTCCTCTTCTAACTTGGTTGCTACCTACCTGAAATACAAACTTATATTGGCAATACATCGACCGTATTTTTACAATGTGGATTTAAACTATGCGTATTTAGACAATGTGTATATTGATAATCTTCCAAGGATAACTTTTTGATCTAGTTCTACGAACATTGAAGTAAATCCCGTAACTTCATTCTAAGCACGATCTATGATCTTGATTGTTTTAATTGTTTCCATATCTATTATATGTTTTATGTAAAAACCTTAGGTATGGAAACTTTCGTGCTAGGTTTTTTTCTGTCGACGATAGGAGACTGAGTTCAACAATATGTATCAGAACATATCTATTCGACCCTCACAGAGACGGGAGATATAATTATTCGTTAGTCGTAATGAATTGAAATGAAAGAATTAATCGAGTATATCGGAAAAAGTATTTCTCTATCAGATGAAATTGTGAATGATCTGAAAGCAATTGCCATTGAAAGAAATGTAGAGAAAGGAGAAATAATTCTTCAAGAAAAATCTGCAAGGAAGATTCAAATATTTGTTGCAAGTGGATGCCTCAGAGCTTTTTATAAAACTGAAAAAGGTAAAGATCACACTTTACAATTTGCTACTAAAAATTGGTGGATTGGCGATTACATGACCTTATTTAATTCGGAAAAAACTTTACTCAGTATTGAAAGTCTTTCACATTCAAAAATTATGATAATAGAACAATCACAACTTGAAAAACTATATTCTAAATTTCCTGAATTTGGATTAAAACACCGTTTGAATCTTCAAAATCGAATTGCTGCGTTACAAAAAAGAATCTTTGGGCTACTGACAATGAACGCAAAAGAAAAATATGAGAAATTTGTCAAGGACTATGAAGTATTTGAAAAAGTAATCCCAAATTATCAAATCGCATCCTTTTTAGGAATTACTCCTGAAAGTTTAAGCCGAGTCAGAAAGGAAATCTCAAATTCCTAATTTCTTACCATAGGTCAATTTTTAATATGATCTAAATACTGACCTTTATACCCAAAATCAGTACAATGGATTATTTAAATCTCCTAAATAAGAGATATGCCACTAAAGCCATGAATGGCAAAGTGGTTCCTCAAGATCAAATTGATAACATTTTGGAAGCTATAAGATTAGCTCCCACCTCAAGTGGTTTACAACCTTTTGAAGTTTTTGTCATTACGGATAAAGAAGTGAAATCTAAAATAAAAGAGATTGCATGGAATCAATCTCAAGTGACGGATTGTTCACATCTATTGGTTTTTGCTGCATGGGATCATTATACCGCAGATAGGATAAATCACATGTTTGACTTAACCAATGAAATTAGGGGATTTAAAAATGAAGGCTGGGAAAATTATCGCCAACAGTTATTGGCTAATTACCCGCAAAAAGATCCTCAGCAAAACTTCGAACATGCAGCTCGTCAAACATACATTGCTTTCATGTCAGCAATTACACAAGCAGCATTAGAAGGTCTTGATAGCACACCTATGGAAGGATTTGATTCTTCTGCATTAGACGGAATATTGAGTTTGGAAGAAAAAGGACTGCGAAGCACTTTACTTCTACCTATAGGACATAGAGATGCTGATAAGGATTGGTTAGTAAACCTTAAAAAGGTGAGAAAGCCAATGAAAGAATTAGTGAATTATATTTAATAAAAACAAAAGTTATGTTAAAAAAGCTACTAGGTATTGCACCGAAGCTAGAGGCAGATGGATCGTATAGTCCTTCAAAGTTCGCACTCAAAATGGGCGTTACCGATAAAACAGATTTTGAGAACATCTCTTATCAAAAGTATAGTGGTAAAAAGAAGAAAATCTTGGTCATCTGTACGGAAGAAAAGAATCTTAAAATGAAAAATGGCAAGTATTTTTCGACTGGAAATCATCCAGTGGAATCCTTATTGCCAATGCTACATTTAAAAAATGCGGGCTTCGAATTTGATATTGCTACTCCGACTGGGAAACCAGCAATTTTTGAAATGTGGGCTTTCCCAAAGAAAGACGAACAGGTTACTGAGATATACAATGAACACAAAGCAAATTTCGAAAAACCTCGAAGCCTTTCAGATTTCATAAATACATCTTTCGACAAATCAGAAAAGTATGCTGCAGTGTTTATACCCGGTGGTCATGGAGCCATGATTGGTATTCCTGAAGATAAGAATGTCGCTACTATACTTAGGTGGGCACATGAAAATGAATTGTTCACCATTAGCCTATGCCATGGACCAGGAGCATTCCTTTCAACAACTTTGGACAATAAAGAATTTTTATACAAAGGGTACAACTTAGCTGTATTTCCTGATTCAGTTGATAACCAAACACCCATGATTGGCTATCTACCTGGAAAAATGCCTTATGGGTTAAGTGAACAATTAAAATCCCTTGGAGCAAATTTAATGAATACAAAAATGGATAAAACGGTATGCGTCGATAGAAAACTAATTACTGGGTCAAGCCCTATAGCGTCTAATGAATTAGGAAAACTAGCAGCTAAAACACTATTGAAAGAGCTAGAATAAAAAATAAAATGAAATTTAGAATTTTATGAAAAAAAAATGAAATAACTAAAAAAGAATATGTTATTGCAGGGATGATGAATATAAAGGGGCCTTATATTTTTTCTAGCTTGAGAACCAATAAGTATAATACTGAAACTTTGGTTCGGCTAAGGCTGTGGCATAAAATAATAGGATTTTTCCTAGCTTTGTTATTTCTTTTTAAATTTTTCATTTAGCCCTTATTTTTTTTACTTGCTTGCGATAAATCGATGTCATAAGTATTAATCACTTTAATAAAACTGCTAAATATTATGAAGAATTAAGCTATATAGTTTCAACTAATAAAAATGCAAAATAGGATTAAGAAATATAACTCTTAATTGACAAAAGGATATCAGCCGAGAGTCACGTAGGAAAGTAGAATTTAATACGATACATTTCACAAAAACAGTCGTAATAGGCTCCCATCATGCGGCTTTTGTTGAGCGTCACAAAACACGATATAAATGAAATTGAATATTATATTAATGTTGTCGATTTTATCAACCTCTTGTAACTCGCAAGAAAAGAAAGTGAATGATTCGGCAAATCATAGAACTGAATCTCAAATTGGTGAATATGTTACAAGTGCTTTTGAAGATTCTAAAGGAAATCTATGGTTTGGAACCCTAGCAAAAGGAATCGCAAAGTATGACGGGAAGGAATTACGATATTATACGAAAAAAGATGGACTGCCTTCTAATAGAGTAACCAGCGTAAAAGAAGATAAGAACGGGCTTTTGTGGTTTATCACAGGAGATGGGTTATCGAAATTTGATGGTCATCGTTTTTCAAATTTTCTTGTGAAAGAAGATGACGTTAGCAGCAATATGATTGCTAATTTACTAATTGATAGAAAAAACATTTTTTGGATTGGTACTTGGAATGGCGTCTATAAATTTGATGGAGTAAATTTTCATCCATTTTCAATTCCATGCCCTGAAGTAGACACCAAGGTAAATGAAGACACCAAAGCTTGGATAAGTGGTATTGAGGAAGATCCTGAGGGGAATATTTGGTTTATAAGAGACGGCTTCGGACTTTGTAAATACGATGGAAATTCCTTTACTCATATACTGAAAAAGGATGGCTTGCATTCTAATAATGTTACTGAAATTGTATTTGACAAAGATGGTAGTATTTGGATTGGATCAAGAGTCGCTGAAAAAGATAATCCTGATCCTAAGAAACGATCAGGAAATGGAGGGGTTAACAAAATGAGAGGAAGTGAAATTATGTCATTTCCAGAGATAGATGGATTTAATGATGGCGATGTGTATGAAATATATAGAGATAAATCAGAAAATATATGGATATGCACGACAAGAAATGGAGTTTATAAATATAATGGGAAAGAGTTTCAAAACTATGACATTCCAATCTCAATAATGGGTATGATGAATGACAAAAAAGGTAATCTTTGGTTAGCCGGAGCAGGTGGATTATACAGAATCAACAAAACGGGAGAAATCATAAATGTAAAAACAAACGGACCTTGGAAATAACAAATTTCGAACGCTCAATACAAGCTATAAAGATCACATTTTCTTCGTATCTCGAAGAAACAACGAATAGCAAAACCGTTCTCAACAATTAGAAAAGAAATTTGGCGATAAAACTGAAAAGAGAAACTACCATACTAGTGCTTCTCAAACTGCACTTAAAACAACTTCAAAGAAAGAGTACAATCTTAATATAATCTATATTTGATTATTCATAATGACTATAGGTATTTAGTTCTGTAACTAATATATGGCTATGAGAACAGCCAAATATCGGATGAAAAATCTATACAGTACTAAGGTCTCACCACGACATCAAGCAGCCGTTTCTAATTCAGAATCAAGATATGATGATTTAAAATTAATAAAAACACGGATATTTATAATTCAACGAAAAACGACCCTTTCACCCAATTGAACATGATGGTAAATACGTAAATTTAATACCTAATGTGAATAGTTTATTGGCAGATAATATGGGATATGAAAGAAAACACGTTATCGTGTTATCTACTTAAATCGAAGCGGTAAAAGCTACTTGTCGTTTGCAACTATAGTCCCAATGCTTTATATTATTATCAATATTAAGCCCCTAAATTAGTTACTTGGTTGGGATTGGTTAGTTCCGGTGATAACCAATTCGATAGATGTCCGGTGAACAAATTAAGAAGAATCAAGACAACTTAGGAAGCCTACTATGTTAAAATCCATTCGATTCTACTGCATATAACTCCATATGCAATGATGATTTTGGAGCCATAAATTTGCCCAAAACAACTCAGTAGTAAACCCTACGGAGCTTTCAAAGCCAAGCCTTTACACGATGTATTGTTTTTCATTGAATAAGGACCAAAATCGCCTCTAAAATTCACAACTTTCTGCAGTAATAAACTTATGTTTGCGCTAAAGAGAAGATCATGATTAAGGCCCTGCATATTGCCACTGAATGCTTTCCTGCTGCTAAAGCTGGAGGTCTTGGAGATGTGGTAGGTTCGCTGCCAAATTATTTTCCTCAAGAAGGAATCGAGGCTTCGGTTGTTATCCCGAAATACAACAATAATTGGTTTCGCGGACAGGAGTTCAATACGGTTTTTGAATCGTCTTTTTACTTAAACAATGAGTTCATCCGTTTTCGAATTCAAAGATTGAATTCTTCTTCTGTTTCCTATCCTTTTTACTGTGTAGATATTCCTGGCAAGTTTGATCGCGAGTCCATATATCTGGATTCGAACGGCGAAGGATATAGAGATGAAATAGAGCGTTGCCTCTCTTTTCAACGATCGGTACTACTGTGGATGAATGAACGTTTGGAGCAGTTCGATATCGTTCATTGCCATGACCACCACAGTGGTCTGATACCTTTTATGATGAAGTATTGTATTGGCTTCGAAAAACTATCCAATACTCCAACAGTTTTTACTATCCACAATGCTGCTTTTTTAGGACCCATCCCGTGGTCCAAACATAATCTATTTCCGAAATTTAAAGAGTCGGAGGCTGGGTGGTTGGATTGGGATAAATACATTGTTTCACTAGCAGCTGCAATTAAATGCTCTTGGAAAGTGACAACAGTTTCCCCCAATTACCTACAAGAAATTAGGGAACTAAATACTCCAATTCGTTCTTTATATAACGATGAAAAGGAAAAATCTGTTGGGATACTAAATGGTATAGATACCGATCAATGGAACCCCAAGACGGATGAAGATTTGTTTTCTCGATACAAGACGAGTTGGAAGGGATTTAAAAAAACCAATCAAAAAGAATTCTGTAAAACTTTTAGTCTAAAGGAAGGACTTCCAATTGTTGGATTTATTGGTCGACTTGCATATCAAAAAGGAGCTGATTTAATTCCTAATGCGATTTATCAAACAATGAGTCAAAACAAAAACGTAAATTTTGTCATTTTGGGAACGGGTGATAAGAGTTTAGAAAAGCAGCTTGCTGACATTGATGGAGCGTTTGGAGGTCGAGTAAAAGTAATGCTTACTTATAATGAAGCCATTGCTCGAAATATTTACGCAAGCTCTGATTTTCTCTTAATGCCATCACGCTTTGAGCCCTGCGGACTAAATCAGCTTTTCGCTATGAGATATGGATCAGTACCGATTGTTCGAATTACCGGAGGATTAAAGGATACCGTTCAGGATATTTTAGACGATGGAGGTGGAATTACTTTTTACGATGCCAATTCAAAAGAATTGTCTAAAGCAATTTTGCGTGGCCTTGATTTATATTCTCAACCCAAATGGTTTGAGAAAGTCAGAAAAGAGAATGCTAAGAAAGATTATTCTTGGAATAATTCTATAAAAGTGTATTCGAACATTTACCGTGAACTTTTGAACAAATAATATGGCGGATAGAACAATAGCAGTCAATGTAGGAGGAGGAACTGAAACACAATTGTATTCACTTATCGCCAACGGGTCGAAACCCGCAGTTCCTATAATCGAAAAAGACTGTATCATTGAAAAAGCAATAATTGTCAAGAATGCCTAAATTAGAGATTTTGTAGAGATTATTGGTCATCCATCACTATAAGATACGAAGACCAACAATTACTGCATCAAACAAGGAATTGTAATCACTAAAAATTGTAATCACTAAGAATTGTAATTAATATGAAGGGAGTTTACATTCCCGACAATTCTAAAATTGGCTACGCAAAATAGATTTTATGAATTCATCAATGCCGGAAAGCAAGCTTCCGGCTTATACAGAAAAGGAGAAGAGGCCAGGTAAAGTAGAAGGATTTAAATGGCGGGATTACTTTTTGGAATTATGGTCAGAGAATCAAATGCGTCTTCGTATTTATGTGTTAGAAGAGGGCATGATTCGTTTTCGATACGATACGGATGGATATTACTTACCAGACTTTTCCTATGCTATCGATCCTGAATATCGACCTAATTATCCGAAAGCAGAATTGGTTGAAACAGAATCCTCTATAGTTCTGAAAACCGCACTTCTTAAACTGGTTATTAATAGAAATAATTTTTCTGTCAATATTGAAACCCTCGATGGAAAAACAATTCTTTCCGAAGAGAAAGGGTTCCATTGGGAATTCTATGAAAAACATGGTGGAGACATTGTGAAAATGACAAAAAAAATACAGAAAGGGGAGATGTTTAGTGGTTTGGGAGATAAACCTGTTGCACAAAACTTGATAGGAAAGAGGTTTACGAATTGGGGGACGGATGAATACGGCTTTCATATAAATACAGATCCGCTGTATAAAAATATAAATTTCTTTACGGCTAAGCATGCTGATCAGTGCTACGGAATATTCTTTGACAACACGTTCAAAACGCATTTCGATTTTGGGCAGGAACGAAAGAAAGTATTCAGCTATTGGGCACAGGGGGGAGAAATGAATTATTATTTCTTTTATGGGGAATCGATGCTGGAATGTTCCCAGTCCTATACTCGATTGACGGGAACCCCAGAAATGCCACCGCTGTGGGCATTGGGTTATCAACAGTGTAAATGGTCCTATTATCCGGAATCCAACGTAAAAGAGATTTGTGCAAAATTGCGTAAATTAAAAATTCCTTGTGATGCCATTTACTTGGACATCGATTACATGGATGGATTCCGCTGTTTTACTTGGGACTACGAGAAATTTCCTGATCCCAAACGAATGGTAAAAGAATTGGCAGATGACGGTTTTCGCACTATGGTCATCATTGATCCAGGAATAAAAATTGACAGAGAGTACTCGGTTTTTACTGAAGCACTTGAAAAAGGGTATTTCTGCAAAACGGCTGATGGTCCCTATATAAAAGGAAAAGTTTGGCCGGGCGATTGCTATTTCCCTGATTTCACAAATCCCGAAGTTCGAGAGTGGTGGAGTGACCAGTTTCAAGGTCTAATGGAGCATGTTGGTGTTGCTGGCGTTTGGAACGATATGAATGAGCCGGCTCTATTCGAAATTAAAGGCAAAACATTTCCACTAGATGTTCGACACGATTACGACGGACATCCTTGCAGCCACAGAAAAGCGCACAACGTTTATGGGATGCAAATGGCTCGTGCTACATTAGATGGAGTAAAGCGATTTTCTGGCGATAAACGAGCTTTGGTTATTACGCGTTCAGGTTATAGCGGTTTGCAACGCTATTCATCAGTCTGGACAGGTGATAATATTGCCACTTGGGAGCATTTGGAAATTGCGCATTGGCAAACGCAACGACTAAGTGTATGCGGAATTTCATTTAATGGTACCGACATTGGTGGTTTTATTGATCAGCCGAGTCCAGAACTCTACGCACGATGGATGCAAATGGCCATTTTTCATCCATTTTTCCGAACTCATTCTTCCGGAGATCATGGTGATCAAGAACCTTGGTCCTTTGGTGAAGAGGCACTAAATATTGCTCGGAAATATATTGAATTACGATATCAGTTATTACCACTTATTTATACGACTTTTTACCAATACCACAAGGATGCAACTCCTATGTTACGGCCAATTTCTTACGATAAATCATCTTCTCGATTTTTTGACAACAGAACGGATGAATGCTTTTTTGGTGAGCACTTATTGTTTAGTCCAGTGATGGAGGAAAATCAACGGCTGAAAAGTGTTTTACTACCTGAAGGGGAATGGTACAACTATTGGACAGGAGAGGAATACAAGGGAAATCGACAGCATCCGATAAAAGCGGATCTGGATATAATGCCAATCTTCTTACGAGCAGGTGCCGTCCTGGCGAAGTTTCCAGTTCAGCAATATGTTGGAGAGACAGAAATCGAAAGCGTTGTTTTAAAAGTTTACTACAAAGACGGTAAAGAAACTTCGCATATTTATTTTGATGATTACGATGGATATTCCTACCAAAAAGGAGCTTTTCGTTATGCTGAATTTACCGTAAAAGGAGATGATGATAGCTTGGAAATTTCTCAGACTTATGAGGGAGACTATACACCTCAACATTCATCATTCGACTTAGAGTTTCAAGGACTCCCTTTTGATATTGAAGGAGTTTATGTTGATGGGCATTCGTGGAGGCCGACAGGAAAAGATCCAGATGGTAGCGATCTCTATAATATACCACTAGGATTTAAGGAAGTAAAAGTTACTGCAGTTCCAGGAACACAAGAGGCGCTATTTCGCCCAACTATTCAAGTCATTAATATGGATTATCACATTCCACAATTAGATCGGAGTCGGAGGATTGCTGCAATTCTGCCACACGATTACGAAACATCTGGTAAATCGTATCCTGTTCTTTACTTGCACGACGGTCAAAATTTATTTGAAAAAGACGATGCACCACACGGCAACTGGGGACTGAAGGAATCTATGACTCATATGGCCAAGAAGGGCTTAAAAGATGTTATTATTATTGCCATTGATCATGGAAATAAAATGAGACTCAGTGAATATTCTCCGTATGATAACGAACGATTCGGGACAGGACAAGGTGTTTTGTATCTAGAGTTTTTAATGGAAACATTAAAACCGGAGATTGATAAGAAATTTCGGACTTTGCCCGACCGAGAGAATACGGGAATCGGTGGAAGTTCGTTAGCAGGACTAATTAGTTTGTATGGTGGAATTAAATTCCCAGAAGTTTTTGGAAAGCTACTTATCTTCTCGCCTAGTTTATGGCTATCAGAAGATATTTACACCTTATTAAAATCTTGGGAGCCTACGGAGAGTACCATGCTGTACAGTTACTCCGGGCATTTAGAAAGTCAAGAACACTATCCGAATGTACTGCGAATGAAGAATATATTGCAAACGAAGGAAAATGTGCATCTAGAATGCAATTTCAATAGCAACCCTGAGGGTATACACAATGAGTCGTATTGGGGAGTAGAAGCTCCGATTGCTTTAGAGTGGTTATTTATGCGAAAATCGTCAGAGAAATGAAAATAAGCTTACAAAAAAATATCAAAACCAGTGACAAATTAGTGCTGCTGCCTTTCAGAAAGAACCTGATAAAATCCAAATTAATTCTGGAGTTGAGTGGTATAAAGGGTGGATATAAATTTGAAGGCAATTTTAACGAATACACTTTACTAATAAATCCCACTAATGCGCGTTTGGTATTTTTAGTTGGACTTGGAGAAGAGAAGCATTCGAATAGAGCTGTTGAGGTATTTCGTTCTCTATTTACCAAGGAAGAAAAATACTTTTTTGGCAAATGTGTGAGCTACCTCCATGCCGATCAAGAAGGATTGGCTTTTGCAATTGCTCAAGCTGGGAAAATGATTGATCATTCTTCTCGTAACTGGGATAAGAAATTCGTAGGAAAGGAAACTCGAAAATCGAAACCACTCAGTATGGCTTTTATAACGGATGATGTAACGGATGTGAATTCGGTAAAAAAGCTTGCCCAAGAAGGTGTCTTGACCGCCGAAAGCCAGATGGGAATAATGGATCTTATAGATCGACCTGCTAATTTTAAAACACCTTCTTTTTTAGCAGACTATGTAAAAAAATCTGGAAAGCAATATGGATACAAAGTCAAAATCACAAAAGGCAAGGCAATACCAAAAAAGGGTTTGCATGCTTTAGATTCTGTAAGTAAGGGAAGTGAAGAGGATGCCGTCTTTATAGAGATGGAATATAGTCAGAGTTCGAGAAAAAGTAGTAAGCAATCTAAGCAGCCTCAATTGGGCTTGGTTGGAAAAGGAATTACCTTCGATACCGGAGGGGTTTCTATAAAAGGCGCTACAAATATGCATTATATGAAATGCGATATGGGTGGTGCGGCTGCAGTTATTGGTGCAATAGAATTGGCAGCTAAATTGAATTTGGATATTTCAGTAGTAGGAATTGTTCCGTGTAGTGAAAATTGCGTAGATGGTAAAGGCACAAAACCTGGAGATGTTATTCAATCATACTCTGGAAAAAGTATTGAAGTGATTGATACCGATGCTGAGGGACGACTGATTTTAGCTGATGGGCTAGCGTACATGGAAAAAAACTATGCTCCCGATGTGATGCTAGATTTAGCTACCCTTACAGGATCGGCTGTTAGAAGTTTGGGATATAGTGCAGCAGCTCTTTTTACGGAGAACGACTTGTTAGCTGAGCGACTCCATAAAGTCGGAACGGAAATTCATGAACGTTTATGGCGAATGCCCTTATATGAGGAATATGGATCAGAGATTAAATCAGATGTTGCTGACGTCAAAAACCTGGGCAATAAGCCAATGGCTGGAGCAGCAATTGCGGCGAAGTTTTTAGAGCATTTTACCAATGGACATACTAAATGGGCCCATCTAGATATTGCTGGTGTAGCTTTTGGGACCACTCCCTCCGCCAAGTACAAGGCAGGAACTGGATATGGAGTTCGATTGCTTGTAGAATTTATGAAATCAATGCAAAAAGAAAAGATATGAAAATTAAGCCGTTGAACATCTTGTGTATTTCTTCTTTTTTTAAGGGAGAGGATTTGATAAAGTCGATGCATTCCTTGGGCAATAAAGTGTATCTATTGTCAAGTGCTAAGCTAAAGACAGAACCTTGGCCGTGGGCGTCAATTGAGGAGGTCTTTTATATGAATGAAGAGGCTGATTTATCTTGGAATATGTCCAATGTAGTTGCAGGTATAGCACATACTTTACGTTCCATAAAATTTGATCGTTTGATTGCGTTGGATGATTTCGATGTCGAAAAAGCAGCTGAGCTTCGTGAGCATTTTAGGATTCCTGGGATGGGGCAAACAACCGCACGGTATTTCCGAGATAAATTAGCAATGCGTATGCGTGCAGAGGAATTCGGAATCCATGTTCCTAAGTTTTGTGCTCTATTTCATGATCTGGAAATCAATGAATTCGCTGATGCAAATCCAGCTCCATGGATGCTCAAGCCGCGAAGTTCTGCAACCGCTGCTGGAATTGTAAAAATTCAGTCTAGAGATGATTTGTGGAAAGAGCTGGATAAATTGGGAAATATGCGTCACAAATATTTATTGGAGCAATTTGCAACGGGAACAGTTTATCATGTGGATGCTTTGAACTTTGATGGAAAAATTTTGTTTGACCGATCAAGTGAATATTTAGCAACTCCATTCGAAGTAGCAAATCAGGGCGGTATTTTTCGTTCTCAAACTTTAGAGCGAAACTCTAAAATTGATGTTAAGTTACGTGACTTAAACGCAAAACTAATGCAGGCTTTTGGAATGAATTACAGTGCAACCCATAGCGAGTTTATTAGTGGTGAAAAGGGAAAGTTATACTTCTTGGAAACAGCTTCACGAGTAGGCGGAGCACACATCGCCGAGATGGTCGAAATGTCTAGCGGTATAAATCTATGGGAACAATGGGCTGTTATTGAAGACGCAGTAGCTAGAGGAAAAACGTACAAGCTTCCGAAAAAGAAAGAAGTTCAAGCTGGGATTATTGTTTCCCTAAGTCGATTCCAACATCCTGATCACGCACCTTTTTCTGCCAAGGAAGTGGTTTGGCGCTTGAAAAAAGACTGGCACATCGGTATGATTATCGCTTCCAAAAAGCATGAGCGAGTTCGCGAATTATTAGATATGTATGCAGAACGAATTGCCATGGATTATCACGCGAGTTTACCGCCGGGGAAAACGCAGATAAATTAAATAAGTTATACCATTTTGATCCTATAATGTCGTTTTTGATTCTTTAGAAAATTTTGTTCTCATTGAGGCAAAAAACGCAGGCATAGCCTTTATATGTCAAATTTGTTGGAACACATGTTCAGTACGAAAAAATTGACGTATGTAATATAAATATGTTTAAGAAATGAATAAATTATCATACACCATAATCAAAAATCGAGAACAATATGATATGTATTGTGATAAACTCGAAAGTTTAACTGAAAAATATGATTCTCAGAATGATGATGAAATTGAATTGCTATCTTTTTTAATACAGAAGTTCAATGATGAGCAAACTGCAAAATATGAACTCAATTTAAATCCTGTCGAATTACTTATTGACTTAATGTTAGAAAACAATATCAGTCAAGTTGAATTATCAAAAAGAATTGACGTATCCCCTCAATTGATAAACGACATTACCAAATACAGAAGAGAAATCACAAAAAAAATTGCATTAAAATTAGGTGAAGAATTTAAAATGAAATTCTATGCGTTCTTAAAGCCGTACAAATTAAAGAAAGCCGGTTAAAAGTACGATCTGTAACATTAGAGCCTATTGACAAACCATTGACGCATACCTTGTATCGGTCTAACATATATTATACCCTATCTTAAACTTAACCATGAGAATACTATTATTCTTTCACTATAATATTATCGTGACAATATTTTCACTCTAATAAAATATCCTTTAATACATCTCTTGCTATTTGTTTAGAGCAATCCCTAAATTCTAATCATTCCCTGGAAATTCTCCAGCATCAGCAGCACAAGGCGAACAAGTGATAGGAGGATTCACAGTTACCGTTGTTGTGCAATTCGGATCTGCAGCATCTGTAATCACTAATGTAACTGCCCCATTGATAATAGGAAAGCCAGTGATAGCTTGATCAGCGCCATATGCAAAACCAGTAGTTGTATTTCCATTTGCTGTGACATTGAAAGAAGTTCCTGTACCTGCTACATTAAGGGTAATATCAAACAAATCATCGGCTGCAATGGTTGGTGTACCATTATCACAGCATACTACAGTAGCTTCCGCTCCAAGGATTTCACACACTGGATTACAATAAGCGAAATTGGGGCTATATACATCTCCAAATGTTCCCAAATTATTAAGGGTCGTCACCACTCCAGTAGCAGGGTCTACACATACATATAGTTGGTTATTATTATTAGTATCTTCCCATAAATAACCTGTCAGCTTTGTCCCACCAGCAGGACAATCCAAATCCAAGCCTTGGATGAAGTTAATATTAAATGGATTACCCATAGGGTCAGTAAGAGGCAGCGTAGGACCCGTAGCTTGTCCTGTAGCTAAATCTATAGGAACAAGGCATTCTGTGACAATATCAACTACATAAGCTTGTCCTGTATCATCTATTACAAAACCAGTAGCACAGGTAAGTGCAGCACCATTGCTATCAGTAATAGGCATAGTGTTCGTACAAGTACCAGCAGCTAAATCTATTTGGACTAATTCATAAGGAGTCCCAACACAATTGACGTCACCTGAGATTCCATAAAATATACCCGTAGTCGGATCTATTTCTAAACCTGTAACAAGACCAGGAGCACAACTGATTGTTGTACTAGTCAACATTCCCGTAATTAAATCTATTGAATACAGAACATCATCTGCACTACTATAAACATAATAGACACAATCAATGATTTCACCACCTGAAGCATTAAGTCCTATATTTTGAGAAAGTGGTGCAACAGTAGTTTGGTTGCCCGTGGCAGGGTCCACACCTACTAGCTCTTGAATGTAATTATTAATGGCGTAGGCCTCAAAGGCACAGCAGTCTTGTGCGTGTAATGTAATATTCCTCAAAGTGAAGAGTACACAAATCGGGATAAGTTTAAGTAAGGAAGTATTCATTCTATTTTTATTTATTAGGTGGTTGGACAAAGCACATTTTTTATGTCTTCCTTCCTTATACAGACTCTACTGAAAAATAGACTCTATATCTTTGTTAAAATGTTTAACGGTATTGGATTTGTAAAAATAAAAAAAATTGGAATAACGCTGTAGGTTGAGTGGATTTATTTCTAAGTCAAAAATTCTCTTTTACATAAGAAAGATCAAATTGGTGTAAAGATGCAACTAAATTAAATAAGTTTATTGAACTCTACCCTACTCTTGAAAATAACCAACGCTTCCTCCAACCCAATCTCGGTCTTTATTAAATCGAACGCCAATCATTTCCCCTTTGCTTAGGCGAACTAGATTATTGACAATCTGATATTTACTTTCCTTTTTATCCCAAAGCATAAGCATGCGAATTTCACATTTTGCAGGATCATTTGTCGTTTTGATAATTGGAACGTAATTCTTCTTTTGTTGTAAGATGTAATTGTTTCGATCTTGAATGGCATCGAGTTTTTCGACCGTAGGATGTAGGTCTACTCCCGCGCCTGCAAAGGAAAATAAGGGCTTGAGCACATAATTGTCTAGATGCTCAGGATATTGATCAATTTTATGAAGCCATGTACTGGGTGGTACATAAGGATTGTCAATCAATGGCATGGTAAACTTGCTAATTCGAAGGAACCAAGATGGATGTCCAACCCATTCCACATCTACCTCATCTTGAAAACTGAATGGACTTTTGATATCCGTTCTTTGGTCTAGCTCATCGAAAATAACTCGATTGAATATTCGATGAATTGGAACTTCTATACCTTTATCATTTTTGTAATAAAGTTTCTTACCTCTTTTAATTAAATCACTAATACAGAGAATTGGGGTTCCAGTATGTTTTTTGCAACCGAGAAAATCGATATGTGTAGTTTGATTTACGGGATCAATTTCTAGCAGAATCACGTTTTCAGGATTCTCTTCTTCTAAGATAATGTTTTTGAGCAAGTCTAAATATTCTCTTCCACTTAGCCCCCCCAAGTGAGAAGAAAATTCTTTAGAGATAGAAAATGTTTCTTGGTAACTGCGAGATAATAACTCTTGAAAAAAGTACAATGAAGGAAATCCTTGCATTTCTATTAGTTGTGGACTTAACTCACCTTCTTTATCCCGACAAATAGCAAAGTCCATTTGTAGGAAATGGCTATAGGCATTTTCGTTGGGTATTTTGAGGCTTTCCCTAATAAAAGCTCCTTCGGTTTTTTCCTTAAAATCAGCTTGATTGATTTGATTTGCAATATCAGTGCAAGCTTGAATCAATTGATTTTTTAGTTTTTTTGGAATAAATACGGGCGTTTCGGCAACTCGAAATTTTGGACTAATGTTGTGCTCCGAATGGATATATCGTAGCAGCTGATCGTATTTTTCGACAGTAAATTCTCTATTATATTTTTCTCGAAAAGAATGTATCATTCTTAGATCGTTTGCAATTCATTTTTATGAATTTGGACCAATGCATTCTCAATAAATCTTGGTAAAATAGTTCTATGAGTGCGTGCTAGTTTTTCTTGATCTTCTAGCTCATTCATCATTTCCTCGTATTTCTGCAAGTTAAAGTTATCAATCACTTTCTTACGATTCTCTTCTTTACTAAAATGTTCGAACATTCCTTGAGGATCTGCTTCAGGGTGAAATTGAGTACCCACCATTTCATCAGAGAATCGGACCGCCATGATAGCTCGCTCCAATTCTACATGAGTTCTAATCTTTTCTAGTGAAAGGATTTTTGCTCCTTTATCTCTAAAAACTTTCAGTCGAGGTTGGACCAATTGCCAATCGCGACTATCAATTACTGAATAAGGATCGCTTAGAGTACTAAAAAGGTAATCATCTCTTCCTTCTGCAGTTTTGTGCACTGGCAAAATACCGAATGAAGTAGATTTTCGTTTTGTAATATCTCCTAATCCAAAATGATTGCATGCAAGTTGGAAGGAATGACAAATAAAGAAAAAGTGTTTCTTCGCTTCTTTGGGGGTATTAGAATTCTTGTTAAATGCCCACAACTTATCCAGTAGATTGGCGAAGCGTTTTTCCCATATACCGTTTCCTTCTAAAGGATTCCCTGGTCCACCGCTAGATATATAAATATCAAAGTCGAGTCCCGGTACTTCATTGGTCACTCGAACATCAAACTCCGTTAGCTCAATTTCAGAATCAAAATGTGACACAATATCTCGGATACAGCGCATTCCCTGATTTGCTTGACCTTGATTCATGTCCAATAGTGCTAGTCTCGTTTTCATCTTTTCGTTTCTTATTTACCTTAAATATAGTGACTGATCATTCGCAAAACTACTATTTAAAAAAAATCCAAACCACCTTTTTTCGGGTAGTCTGGATTTTAATCGTTTTATAACTGTTTAGCTCTTAGCTCTTTGCTTTACCTCCATCTAGACTATCTTGCAATTCCTTCAGTGCATCCCAATCGCCCTTTGCTGCAATTTTTGCTTGTTGCTTCCAAGTATCTGGATTGTGCATTTTGAAACGTGGACCTGCTGCCGACAAGATTTCTTTCAACTTCTTCTTTGAAGCTTTTCCCAATTCAGCAAAAGTTTTAATTCCATCCGCTTTCAATAAACCTTCAATTTTTGGTCCTATTCCTTCAATTTTTGTCAATTTATCAACAATTGCTTTCTTGACAACAACTTTTTTACTAGCTGCTTTTTTAGGTGCAGTTGGTTTCGTCGCTCCTGATTTTTCTGAAGAAACTTTTGGCTTGCTAGAAGAAGCTCTTGTCGCTTTTTTCTTAGGTGCAGTTTTACCGCCTTTAAACTGAGTTTCCATGAACGTTCCCCAGCTAAGATTCG
>Ga0209828_1001377_pt1 | contig 22112 bp, 24 predicted proteins | sample MaitaG_FD_187429 | JGI IMG/M metagenome (GOLD analysis project Ga0209828, IMG submission 187429) | Marine algal microbial communities from Maine, USA - Maine_Asex2 metaG (SPAdes) (version 2) | ecosystem: Host-associated > Algae > Red algae > Unclassified | place: Maine, USA | collected 2015-01-05
CTTGGGGAGACTCAACTCGATCGAGCCGCCGCCGTCGCCGTGGCGGCCGGGTTTGTTGATGTGACAATCCATCCTGACCTTGCGGGCAAGCCACGCGGTCTCGTCGCCCGCCGCCCATGAGCGTTCCGGCCGCGCCCGAGCCTCGGGCTATTGGTACCAACACGCTGGCGCTCTGCGTACAGGCATTGCGACGCGGCGAACCAATCATCGTGCCGACCGACACGGTCTATGGCCTGGCAGCTCGTGCGTCTGATACCGACGCGATTGCCCGCATCTTCGAACTCAAGCAGCGACCCGCCGACCGCTCGCTTGCCGTACTCGTTGCCGACATCGCGCAGGCTGATGAGTTGGCGATCGTCGATGGGCGAAGCCGCCGTCTCATGCAGGCATTCTGGCCGGGCGCGCTGACGGTGGTTGTTACCCGTCGTCCGTCGATGCTCGATAATCTCGGGGCCGCCGACGGAACGATCGGACTGCGGAGTCCGGCCCATGGATTCGTTCGAACGCTGGCCGGCGAGGTTGGTCCGATTGCGGCCACCAGTGCAAACCGGCATGGCGAACCTACCCCTTCTGATGCCACTGGGGTCGCCGACGTGTTTGGGGCCGATGGAGTGGTGGTCGTCGACGGCGGTGTGCTCGGCGGTGACGCATCGACTGTGGTCGACGCCCGGGAGAGCGAACTCATCGTGCATCGGCCAGGTCCAATCTCGGCCGACGATCTCAACGACGCGCTGCGTTAGCTATAACTAGGGAAAGTCAGCCGTCGGGAAGGTCCGGCAGGCCCGGTGTGTACAGCCATTCTTCGAAGAAGTCGGTGAGGTCCAGGCCGCTGATCGCTTCGGCCATCTCGGTGAAGTCTTCGGTCGTCGCACTCCCGCCACCGAACTCGGTCACCCACGACTTCAACAACTCGAAGAAGGGCTCGTCGCCCATGGTGAGGCGCAACGCGTGCAACGTAAACGAACCGCGGATGTACACCGAGATGTGGAAAAGGTCGTCGGTGGGCGGAACGCCAGGTGGCTGGTCGAGCAGGCCGGTCGCCGCGAGTCCCTCGTGGGTTTGTCGAATAACCCGGTCGGTGTCGTAGCTCGAATCGCGAGCCGAGAGCCACAAATGCTCAGAGTAGCTAGCGAAGCCTTCGTTGAGCCAAAGGTCCTGCCATTGGCTAAGGCTGACGTGGTTCCCGAACCACTGATGCGCGAGTTCGTGGGCGACCACGAAGTCGGCGTCATTGCCAAGGAAGTCGTTGCCGAACACCGAGAGCGTCTGGGTCTCGAGTGCGAAGCCGATGTCCTCGTCGATCACGACCGTCCCGTACTCGTCGAACGGATATGGCCCGAACAGTTCGACGAAGGTCTCGATCATCGCCGGAGTGTTCCGGTTCATCTGCGAGGCGTCGTCGACCACCGACGTTTCGGCCACATGGCGCACGGTGACGTCGCCGACCGTGCTCTCGTCGTAATACGTGAGGTCGCCGATCGCGAGCGTGGTCAGGTAGCTCGCCTGGGGATCATCGGCTTCGAACACCCACTCGACCAGGTCGCCGTCGGCCCGTTCGCCGATCGTGTTCGACGCCACCAGCTCCCCGTTGCTCGCGACCTTCATGCGACCACTGACGGCGACGGCGATTCGGTACGTGGCTTTGTCGAGCGGATGATCATTCACCGGGTACCAACCGGCCGCGCCCTCGGGTTCGCCGGCGACGAAGACGACCCGGCCGAGGTCATTCCAACCATTCGTCGGAAAGGCAGCCGAGCCAATGCTGGTTGGAACACCCGAGTAGGCGACCTCGACCTTGATCAATTCGTCGGCCGGTAGCGGATCGGTCGACCAGATCGTCAGCTCCTGACCGGCCCGGTCGAACGATGCGTCGCGGCCGTCGATCTGCACCGACTCGACCGTGAATCCAACAAGATCGAGGTTGAACGATGCGAGTTCGCTGGTCGGTGTGACATCGAGGGTCGCAACGCCGTCGATCGCTCGTGTCTCGTTGTCGAACTCGAAGGCAATGTCGTAGTGGCTGACGTCGTAGCCGCTGTTGCCAAGCTGGGGGTAATAGTCGTCGCCAACCCCGGGAAGACCGACGAGTCCAACATCGGGTACTGGGCCGAGAACCGATTCGGCGCCGTCGTCGGTGGGGGAGTCGTCGGCCTCAGTCTCATCGACCTCGTCGACCCCGTCTGCCAGGTCGGCCTCGTCGACCTCGTCTGCCAGGTCGGCCTCGGTCGCGTCAGGTTCGGGCTCGTCGGCGCTATCGGGTGTTGTCGGCGTTGGCGACGGAAAGGTCTCGGTCGTTGTCGGCTCGGCGCCTGAGCTCACTTCACTTGCGTCGATCGAGGCTTCGACGGTGTCTGAGGAGAGCCCTTCGATCGAGCAACCGACGGCAAAAACTGCGAGGGCGGTCAGGACCGCGAGGAGCCGCGCCAAGGTTCGTTCCATCGACGCAGTATTACCCGCATTCTGGCCAACGAGTGGGCACCTCCCGGCGCTATCGTCATCGCTCACCCGCGACCCCGGAGCACCCCATGCCTTGGCCGACCGATCGAGACACTGAAGTATTCGACCTTGTCGATAACGAGCGCGAACGCCAGAACACGACGTTGCAGCTCATCGCTAGCGAGAACTTCGCGTCGCCGGCCGTACTCGAAGCGAGTGGATCGGTGCTCACGAACAAGTACAGCGAGGGGTACCCGGGGAAGCGCTACTACGGCGGCAACGTGCATATCGATGTCGTCGAAGACATAGCCCGCGACCGGGTGAAGAAGCTCTTCGGCGCTGATCACGCGAACGTGCAGCCTCACTCGGGCTCGAACGCCAACATGGGCGTCTACCTCGCGTTGCTCGAACCAGGCGACAAGGTTCTGGGCATGAGCCTCGATCATGGCGGTCACCTCACGCACGGTTCGCCCGTGAACTTCAGCGGCAAGCTCTACAACTTCGTGCCGTACGGCGTGACGGCCAGCGATGAACGAATCGACTACGACGAGATTCGTGATGTCGCGCAGGCCGAGAAGCCGAAGATGATCCTGGCCGGCGCGACGGCGTACCCCCGCATCATCGACCCGGAACCGCTGCGCGCTATTGCCGACGAGGTTGGCGCGCTGCTGATGTTCGACGCCGCACACATTGCTGGGCTGATCGCCGGTGGTGCTCACCCGAATCCCGTGCCGTATTGCGACGTGGTGACGTTCACGACGCACAAGACGCTGCGCGGGCCGCGCGGCGGCTGCATCTTGTCGACCGAAGCGCATGCCAAGAAGATCGACAGTGCAGTCTTCCCGGGTATGCAGGGCGGACCACTCGAACACCACGTCGCCGCCAAGGCTGTCGCGTTCGGCGAAGCGCTCCAGCCCGAGTTCAAAGAGTACGCAGCCAAGATCGTCTCGAATGCGCAGGCGATGGCCGAGGCGTTCGGCGAGGAGGGTTTCCGCCTTGTCTCCGGCGGCACTGACAACCACCTCATGCTGCTCGACCTACGGTCGTTCGACGAAGAGCTCACCGGCAAGAAGGCCCAAGAAGTGCTCGATGCGGCTGGCATCACGCTGAACCGCAACACGATCCCCGACGATCCTCGTTCACCGTTCGTCACGAGCGGTGTCCGAATCGGGACCCCAGCGGTGACGACCCAGGGAATGGGTGCCACGGAGATGGCCGAGATCGCAAGCTTGATCGCTCGCGTTCTTCGCGATGCCGACTCCGCCGACAACCTCGCTGGCGTCCGCAGCGACGTCGCCGCCCTCTGCACCCGCTTCCCCGTTTACTGAGTCGCTGATATCGCCTTCGGCTCATGCGTTGCACGCAGCCGTTGCTGCGGGCGAGGCGAAACCTCGAACGGTGTCGCTGAACTAATGTAGGAGCCGATGCAACCCAGCGGCGCCGCATACCTTGGGCTGTTTCTCATCGCGGCAACGGTTTCGTTTCTAACAACACCCCTTGTGCGGCGAGCGGCAGTGTGGCTCGGAGCACTGGTCGCGCCCGATATGCGCCGGGTCCACGAGACGCCGACGCCGACGCTTGGCGGCGCCAGCATGGTCGCCGGCTTCCTCGTGGCCATGGCCGCGGCGCGAACGATGGACGCCTTCGATGGTGTGTTCGCGGCAAGCACCGAAGTCGTCGGAGTTGTTCTCGCCGTCTTGCTCATCTATGTCGTCGGCCTCATCGATGATGTACGAGAGGTATCGGCACCAGCCAAGGTCGCGGGCATGGTGCTGGCGGGTTCGGTGCTGTCATTTTCTGGCATCTCGATGTTGTACTTCCGGTTCCCGCTCCTGGACGTGTTCGTTCTGTCCGCCGATCTGTCCGCGGTCTTCACCGTCGCGTGGGTCGTCGGTATGGCCAATGCGATCAACTTGATCGATGGCCTCGACGGGCTCGCGGCCGGCGTTGTCGCCATCGGCGCGGGTTCGTTCTTTCTCTACTCGCTCGAGTTGTCGAACGCATCGCTGTTACAGCCCGGCAACGTCGGCCCGATGTTGGCCGTCATCACGTGTGGCGTGTGTGTCGGCTTCTTGCCCCACAACTTCCATCCGGCACAGATCTTCATGGGTGATGGGGGAGCCTTGGTACTTGGCCTGCTCATGGCTGCGTCGACGATCTCGGTCGGCGGCCGAACCTCACAAGAGTTCAACGGGCAGACGTTCTTCTTCTTCGCCCCGATTTTCATTCCGTTCTTCATCCTCGGCGTGCCGATTCTCGACACCGCGTTTGCGATTCTGCGCCGGGCGATGAGCGGCACGAGCGTCGCAGCCCCCGACAAGGGTCATCTCCACCATCGGTTGATGAACCTCGGCCATGGCCACCGTCGCAGCGTCTTGATCCTCTGGTTCTGGTCGGCGCTGCTCGCGGGGTTTGTGCTCTACCCGACCTACACCGGCGACGGCAGCCTGCTGTCGCTGGTCGGCATCGTGGCGCTCGCCGTCGTGCTGGCCGGCTACACGTGGTTTCATCCGGCTGCGCTCGCCGAACGAGCCCGCGTCCGCTCGGAGTCGCGGGCCGATACCTAGCCTCGGCCGCCGTGATCGCGACGGGCACACGCTTCGCGAGGGACGAGCGAACAGTGGTGCCGCTCCGGCATGCTGGTGGATGTGGAGCAGCCTGGAGAACCGACCTCGACCCCAAGTCGGGTTGGCGCGTTCGAATATCTGTTGGGCGCGGTTTTTGCGGCGATCCTCGGCTTTGGCCTCGACGTGATCGTCGACCGTCTTCCGTTGTTCACGCTTCTTTTCGGACTCGCAGGCCTCGCGGTTAGTGGCGCTCGAATCTACACGGGTTACCGGCGCGAACGGGCGCAGCGGGGTCGTCGGGCCTAGGTCTGCACGGGTGCCGGGGAGCGCCGATGCGGAAACCGGTCGGCAAGGGGCGTCTTCACCCGGCCCCGGGTGACGAAATGCCGCCGGCGAAATGTGCGACTCAAGTTGCGGCGTTGGGCGTCGGCGAATAGCTTGTGTATGTATTCACAAAGTCTTCGGCGTCGACGGGCAGTGCCGAACGCTTTGATTGTTTTTGTTTCGCCCCACTGACTTGTTCGAGAGGTACATGTGAACGTTTCGCAGCGCCGCGAAATTTCACAAGATCTGACTGCGGGAGTGGTTCGGAGTTCGGGTTCGTATGAACTGGTCTTCGGCGCGATCCTCTTCTCGGTCATCGGCCTGGGCATCGACTATCTACTCGGCACCCTGCCGCTATTCCTGACCATCTTTGCAGTCTTCGGATTCCTAGCGACGGCGCTCAGTTTGTACCGCCAGTACCAGTACCGCATGAACATTGTCAGCGCCCAACGAGATGAACGAGCCGGACGAAGCTCATGACCTCGACGCCAACATCCCAGAGTCCCCCGACTGTCGTGGCAAATCCCGACAATGCAATGCTTGGCCGCCTTGAGGGCCCCTCGCCAGCGATGCAGGTCGGGCTCGACATGGTGAAGCGGGGCCTCGTCTTCGGTCCCGTGCTCATCGGCCTTGGCGCAGTTCTGTGGGGCGCCGACGGAGCCGCATCGGTCGGTTATGGCCTCACCATCGTGCTCTTCAACCTGTGGCTTTCAGCGTTCATCATCGCCTACACCGCCCGCATCTCGTTTGCGATGGTCGCGGCCGGTGCGCTCTTCGGGTTTCTCATTCGTCTCTGCCTGGTCATGGTGGCCGTCCTTGTTGTCAAGGACATGGCATGGGTCGATCTTGTTGCTCTCGGGATGACGTTGATCGTCGCCCACCTGGGGCTCCTCTTTTGGGAGCTTCGATATGTTTCCGCATCACTCGCGTATCCAGGGCTTAAGCCCGGGTCCAAATCCAAGGAGTCTGCACGGTCGTGATTAGTCAGGTTGCTGCGCTCAGCGCCTTCGCCGAATCTGGAGAAGACGCTCCTGCGGTCCAGTTCCCCCCGATCGAGAACGTCATCGAATGGCCCGCCTTCTTTGGTGATGGTCAGTTCTGGGCCTTCAACAAGATCTCGCTCATTTGCTTGATCGCCTTTGCGGTTCCGACTCTGCTGTTTCTGATGGCGGGTCGAGGCGACGCCGAGAACCCCGGCAAGCTGCGGGTGATGGCCGAAGGCATCGTCGGTTTCGTCGAGGAGCAGATCGCCAAGCCCGGTATCGGTCACGGTTACGAGCCGTACGTGCCGCTGCTCACCGCCTTCTTCATGTTTATTGCGATTGGCAACCTCTTTGAGGTCATCCCGTTCTTCCAGATGCCGATGAACGCTCGCATGGGTCCACCGCTCGTGCTCGCCATCGTCGCGTGGCTCATGTTCATGGCCGTCGGCCTCAAGCACAACGGCTTCAGCTACATCACTGGTGTCGTCTGGCCGAAGAGCATCGAGAACCCAGCGATGCGAGCCTTCGTCGGTTTCATCGAGTTCTTCTCGACCTTCATCGTGCGTCCGTTCAGCCACGCTGTTCGTCTGTTCGCGAACATGCTTGCCGGTCACATTCTGCTGATCACATTCAGTGTGCTCGTCATCGCGACCTTCAAGCTCGCCCCGATCAAGATCCTCGGGTTCCTCGGCGCCTTCCCGGGTCTCGTCGCCTTCACGGCCTTCGAGGTCGGGGTCAGCTTCATTCAGGGCTTTGTGTTCGCCATTCTCGCTGCCGTCTACATCGGCACGTCGCTCCACCCGGAGCACTGATCCCCGGATCAAACCACCCCCCGGATCAGCTCCGGACCGCGGTGTTCTGCACCGCACCATTCCAAGCAATAACCAATCTCACTACCAAGTAATTCACCAAGGAGACCAAGCAAATGAGTCTTGCCGCTCAAGCAATCGAATCCGCTCAGGCACTCACCGGCGACGAAGTCAAGTCGGCAGAAGCGGCCAGTGGCGCCGGTTTCGCCTACGGCCTCGCCGCCATCGGCCCCGGCATCGGCATCGGCTACCTCGTTGGCCAGGCCGTGCAGGCCATGGCCCGTCAGCCCGAATCCGCTGGTCAGGTTCAGACGACCATGTTCCTCGGCATTGCCTTCACTGAGGCGCTCGCCCTCATCGGCTTCGTCGTCTTCATTCTGCTCAAGTTCGTCTGATCGCCGGGTCCCGTCGATCGATCAACCTGAGGAGCAAACGTGATGGGAATGACCTTCACATTGAACCGGGCCACCGGCCTGGTGGCGCTCGCAGATGAGAGTGCCGCAGAAGAAGGCGTTGAAACGGATGAGGCTCACAGCGAGTCCCCTCCAAATCCAGTGCTGCCAACGGTTCCAGACATCTTCTGGGCCGTGGTGTTCTTCGGCGCGCTTTGGGCGCTCATGAAGTTTGTGCTGATCCCGCCGATCATCGCGGGACGTGAACAGCGCGCCGCCAAGGCGCAGGCTGGTCAGGATGCAATCAATACGGCCCAAGGAGAACTGCTCCGTGTGCGTTCAGCACACGAAGAGAAGTTGTCGAAATCCAAGGCCGAAGCAAACAGCATCGTTGATGCCGCCCGTGCTGAGTCCGACGCCGAACGAGCCGAAGCGGTTCGTCAGGTCGAAGAGCAGATCGCGCAGCTTCGTGCCAACACCACGACCGAAATCGACGGCGCTCGTTCGACGTCGATGGCCGGTGTTCGTGGTGATGTCACAAAGTTGGCTGGCAGCGCCGCATCGAAGGTGCTCGGCAAGCCCGTCGATGCCAGTGCCCACCAGTCGGTTATCGACCGTGTGCTCGGCGTATAGGAGGAACTGCATATGAACACAGATCTTTTCTTCATCGCAGCGGAGGGCCCCAACGGCTACTTCTTTCCGAGCGACTTCAAAGAGTTCATTTGGGGATCGATTTCGTTCCTCATCGTGGCCTCCCTCCTGGTCTGGAAGGTCGGGCCCATCATCTCTAAGATGCTGAACGACGCGCAGGCCAGCGCGGTTGCCGAAGCCAACACATCGGACACTGCGGTTCGGGAAGCAGAAGCCGAAATGGCTTCGCTGAAGACCGAGCTCGGTGATGCTGACGCCGAAGGGCGCCGCATCGTGGCCGAAGCCCATGACACCGCGAACCAGCTTCGAGTCGACGAGAACGCGAAGACGCAGAAGATGGTCAACGACATGTGGGAGCGGGCGCAGAACGACGTCGTCTCCATGCGGGGCCAAGCTGGTTCCGATATCCAAGGCGAGGTGTCGGCCCAGGCCATCACTGCAGCCGAAGCCGTCGTGCTCGAAAGTCTCGACTCGCAGACCCACGTTGGTCTGATCGATGACTACATCAACCAGGTGGGTGCGTCATGAGTGATCGAGTCAGTTACTACGCCGACGCCATGCTTTCGGTGGCTCGCGGCGAGGGCAACATCGGCGGCATCAGCAACGAGATGTTCACGGTTGCCCGTGCGGTCGAAAGCAACGACGACCTGCGCAGCACGCTCGTCGATCAGCGGATCCCCGCCGATCGACGCCAGCAGATTGTCGAGGACCTCCTCGACAACAAGGCCTCCGCAGCAACCGTCGGCCTCGTGTCGATGGTTGTCGGTGCCGGCCGCGCTGGTGAGCTCGGCAAGATGGCCGACGCTTTTGCGGCCAAGGCCGCCGCTGAACAGTCCTTGCAGGTCGCAACGGTCCGCACCGCGGTGCCGATGACGGCCGACCAGCAGACTCGGCTCGCTGCAGCCCTCAAGAAGTCAACCGGTAAGGACGTCGACCTCAAGGTCATCGTCGACCCCAGCGTCGTCGGCGGCGTTGTTACCACCATCGGCGACACCGTCATCGATGGCAGTGTCCGCTCGCGGCTTTCGAAGCTGCGCGAGACGCTGTAGTCCCGCACGAGACCGCGTAAACCTCCAGAAAGAAAACCCCGAGGAAAGACATGTCTGATCTGACGATCGATACAAGTGAGATCGCCGCCGCGATCCAGAAAAACCTCGACAGCTACGACCCGACGCTGCAGGCCAGCCAGGTCGGTCGCATCGTCGAGGTCGGCGACGGCATCGCCCGCGTCTCCGGACTGCCGAACGTTGCGGTGAACGAGATGCTCGAGTTCGAGGACGGCACCATTGGTCTGGCGCTGAACCTCGATGAGGACACGATCGGTGCTGTGGTCCTCGGCGAAGTCAACAAGATCGAGGAAGGCCAGTCGGTTCGTTCGACCGGCAACATTCTGTCGATGCCGGTTGGCGACGCACTGATCGGTCGAGTGGTCAACGCCCTCGGCGAACCGATCGACGGCAAGGGCCCCCTCGTCGGCGCTCAGACTCGCCGCATGGAGATCCAGGCTCCTGGCATCATGGGTCGCAAGCCGGTGCACGAGCCGATGCAGACCGGTATCAAAGCGATCGACTCGCTGATTCCGATCGGCCGTGGCCAGCGAGAGCTGATCATCGGCGACCGCAAGACCGGCAAGACCACTATCGCTCTCGATTCGATCATGAATCAGCAGGGCCTCGGTGTGAAGTGCATCTACGTGGCGATTGGCCAGAAGGCCTCGACGGTCGCCCAGGCTGTCGCCACGCTGCAGGAAGTCGGCGCGATGGAGTACACGGCAGTCGTCGTTGCTCCCGCCTCAGACCCCGCACCCTTCAAATACCTCGCCCCGTACGCCGGCTGCGCAATCGGCCAGCACTGGATGGACTCCGGCGACCACTCGCTCATCGTCTACGACGATCTGTCGAAGCAGGCCGAGGCCTACCGCCAGATGTCACTGCTGCTACGTCGTCCGCCCGGCCGCGAGGCTTACCCCGGCGACGTCTTCTACCTGCACAGCCGCCTCCTTGAGCGCTCGGCCAAGTTGTCCGACAAGCTCGGCGCTGGTTCGCTCACTGCGCTGCCCGTCATCGAAACCAAGGCCGGCGACGTCTCGGCGTTCATTCCCACCAACGTGATTTCGATCACCGACGGTCAGATCTTCCTCCAAGACGACATGTTCAAGTCGGGTAACCGCCCTGCGGTCGACGTCGGCGTGTCCGTGTCCCGAGTCGGTTCGGCCGCCCAGATCAAGGCCATGAAGACCGCGGTCGGCACGCTGAAGTCTGACCTCCAGCAGTTCCGTGAACTCGAGGCCTTCGCGTCATTCGGTTCCGACCTCGACGCCGTGTCACAGGCCCAGCTCGATCGTGGCTACCGCCTGACCGAACTTCTGAAGCAGGGCGTGAGCTCGCCGATGAAGGTCGAGAATCAGGTCGTCTCGCTCTACGCCGGTACCCGCGGTCACCTCGACAAGATTCCGGTCGAAGATGTCGCCCGGTTCGAGTCCGAGCTGCTCGCTTATGTCGGCAGCCGTCACGGAGCGATGCTCGACAACATTCGCGAGAGCGGCAAGGTCGACGAAGACGAACTCGAATCCGTCGTAGCGGCGTTCGCCGGTCAGTTCGAAGCCAGTGCCGAGGTCGGCGTCCCGACGCCAGAAGCGACCGCCCAAGGTGATGCCTCGACCAGCGTCGTCGATTCCGACGTCACGCTGCCCGAGACCGACATCGCCCGGGAACAGGATCACTGATTCATGCCCGGTGGTAAAGAGCGAGTCCTTCGGCGCCGTATCAGCAGCGTCCAGAGCACCAAGAAGATCACGCGCGCGATGGAGCTCATCGCTGCGACGCGTGTGGTGAAGGCGCAGAAGCGAGCCAACGAGGCTCGGCCGTACGCCGCCAAAATCACCGGTGTCATCGAGGATCTAGCGAAGGGCGGCGCAAGCGCGACGCACCCGTTGCTCGAAACCCCCGAGCAGGTTCGCAAGATCGCGTACGTGATCATCACCAGCGATCGTGGCCTGGCCGGTCCGTACAACTCGACCGTGATCCGCGCCGCCGAGCGGGAACTCATGGACAACACGGCGAAGGGCGTCGACTACTCGTTGATTCTCATCGGCAAGAAGTCCCGCGATTACTTCCGCTTTCGCAACTACAAGATCGATGCGTTCTACGAAGGCATCAGCGACACGCCAACGTACGAGAACGCCCGCGAGATCGCCGAGCGCGTCAGCGCCGACTTCATCGATGGCGACATCGATCAGGTCGTGCTGGTGTTCACCGAGTTCGTCTCGATGGGCACCCAGAAGCTGGCCGTGCGCCAGTTCTTGCCGTTGCAGAGCATGAGCATGATCGCCGCCGAAGGTGGTGGCGACGGTGCGAGCCGGGCCGAGTTCGAGTTCGAACCATCGGCCGACAGTGTTCTTGAGTCACTGCTGCCTCGCTACGTCGAGAGCCGCCTCTTTTCCGCGCTGCTCGATGCCTCGGCATCGGAGCACGCCAACCGTCAGCGGGCCATGAAGTCCGCCACCGACAACGCAGAAGACCTCATCATCGACCTGGGCCGCGAGCTCAGCCGGGCCCGCCAGGATGCCATCACCACCGAGATCATGGAGATCGTCGGCGGTGCCGAGGCCCTCGGCGGCGACGAGGACGACGGCGACATCAAGCAGATCATCACGCAGTTGGCCGCCCCAGCCGCTGCCGATTACTAGGACCGAGCAGGAGATAAGAAGCATGTCCGTTATTGACGCCAACCCCATTCTTAAGGACGGCCGGGTCGTCTCGATTGCTGGTCCGGTGATCGATGTCGAGTTCCCCGCTGGTGCGCTCCCTGAGATCAACCACGCGGTGTCCATCGAAGTAGAGATCGAGGGTGAAGTCACCACGATCCTCGGTGAGGTCGCTCAGCAGCTCGGCGATAACCGCGCCCGAGTCGTCGCCCTAAAGGCCACCGATGGTCTCAAGCGCGGCAGCGTTGTGAAGAACACCGGCGCCGGCATCCAGGTGCCGGTCGGCGATGTCACGCTTGGCCACGTCTGGAACGTGACCGGCGAACCGCTCGATGTCGACATCTCCGAAGTGAATATCGATGAGCGTTGGGAGATTCACCGCCCGGCTCCGTCGTTCGATTCGCTCGAACCGTCTTCGCAGATGTTCGAAACCGGCATCAAGGTCATCGACCTTCTGACGCCGTACAAGCAGGGCGGCAAGATCGGCCTATTCGGCGGTGCGGGTGTGGGTAAGACCGTGCTCATCACCGAGATGATCAACCGAGTCGCCACCCAGCACGGTGGTGTGTCGGTGTTCGCCGGTGTTGGCGAGCGCACTCGTGAAGGCACCGACCTCCTCCTCGAAATGGAAGAGTCGAACGTGCTCGATAAGGCCGCCTTGGTCTTCGGTCAGATGGATGAGCCACCAGGGGTGCGCCTTCGTGTTGCGCTGGCCGGTGTGACCATGGCCGAGTACTTCCGTGACGTGCAGAACCAGGACGTGCTGCTGTTCATCGACAACATCTTCCGCTTCGTGCAGGCCGGTTCCGAGGTGTCGACCCTGCTTGGTCGTATGCCATCGGCTGTGGGTTACCAGCCCACGCTGGCCGACGAAATGGGCCAGCTGCAGGAGCGCATCACCTCAACCCGAGGCAAGTCGATTACCTCGCTGCAGGCCGTGTACGTGCCCGCTGACGACTACACCGATCCCGCACCGTTCACATCGTTCACCCACTTCGACGGCACCACCGAGCTGAGCCGTGACATCGCCTCGCTCGGCATCTACCCGGCGGTCGATCCGCTGTCGTCGACCTCGACGATTCTCGCCCCTGAGGTTGTCGGTGAGCGTCACTACAACGTGGCCCGTCGGGTGCAGGAGATTCTCCAGCGCTACAAGGAGCTGCAGGACATCATCGCAATTCTTGGTCTCGACGAACTTTCCGAAGAAGATCGTGTGACGGTCGACCGGGCTCGTAAGGTCCAGCGCTTCCTGAGTCAGCCCATGTTCGTGGCCGAGATCTTTACCGGTCAGCCCGGTGTCTTCACCGGCATCGACGACACGATCAACTCCTTCGAGGCCCTCGTCAACGGTGACTTCGATCACCTGCCTGAGCAGGCGTTCTACATGGTCGGCGGCGGCGAAGAGGTCGAGCGCAAAGCGGCCGAGCTGGCCGCAAGCGCCTAAGGGTTTCGCTCATGTCTATCGAGGTCGAACTGGTCTCACCGGAACGCATCGTCTACACGGGCGAGGCAAAAGAGCTCATCGTTCGAACAACGAACGGCGAGATCGGGTTCCAGCCCGGTCACGTCCCGTTCGTCGGTGTGCTCGGGGTCGCCGAAGCGCGTATCTACCTGACCGATGGCTCGATGAAACGCCTGGCGTTGCACCGAGGGTTTGTCGAGATCGCAGACGACCACTGCACGATTCTGTCCGACACCGCGGAGTTCGCCGACGATATTGATGTCGGCCGCGCTCAAGCGGCGAGGCAACGTGCCGAACAGGCTTTGGCAGCTGATGGCGACGACGCCGACGCTGCTGCAGCACTTCGCCGGGCCGACGTTCGGCTTCAGGTCGCAGCCGCTGCCTAACACCCGATAACTCACACTTTCTGGAGTACCCATGACTGTCGCACGCGTAACCGAGATCGTCGCTTCGTCACCCGATGGATTCGATGCCGCCGTAAAGGTCGGTGTTGAGCGAGCAGCCAAGACGCTCCACAACGTCACCGGCGCGTGGGTGCAAGACCAGAAGGTCGTCGTCAACGACGGCGAGATCGTCGAGTACCGGGTCAACATGAAAGTCACGTTCATCCTGAACGATTAGTCGTCCCCTTGGAAGAACGGATATCGCCCGGCGCCGCTGATGCAGCGCCGGGCGGAGCTCTTTTTCGCGGCCCTTCTTGGACTGCTAATTGGCGCCGACCCACCCTCACCGGGGGTCTAGGGTCGCGACCATGGTCGAGATCAGAGGCATCGAAAAGTCAGAGTTCGCTGATTTCCGGAATGCCTTCGGGCTCGGGTTTGGCGAGGACCAAATCGAGACGCCTGAAGCGCTGGCGGCCTCCCGGGCGATCTTTCCGATCGAGACGTGTCTCGCAGCAGTCGATAATGGCCGCTATGTGGGCACGTTCGGATCATTTGCGTTCGACCTGACCGTTCCTGGCGGCGCGTCGCTTCCGATGGGCGGCACGACCATCGTGACGGTCCTGCCGTCGCATCGACGGCAGGGTCTGTTGTCGAAAATGATGACCCGGCACCTCGATCAGGCGGTCGAAATGGGCCAGCCGATCGCGGGCCTGCGGGCGTCAGAGTCGGCGATCTATCGACGCTTTGGTTACGGCATCGCCAGTTGGTCAGTCGAAACTGAGTTCCGGTCCGACGCAGTCACGTTGCCGGCCGGCCCCGATTCGATTCGATGCCGGTTCGTTGAAGCAACCGAGGCCGAGGCGATGCTGCGATCCGTATATGCCCACCAGCAACAGGTCGTCGCCGGCACCTTGAGCCGAAACGACGCATGGTGGCAGCACCGAACGCTCGGTGATCTGCCCGAGCACCGCGGCGGTATGTCGGCGCGGCGCATCGTTGTGGCCGAAGACACCGGCGGGGTGCGCGGCTATTTGCTTTACCGGCAGAAGGCGGACTGGAGCGGAAAAACTGCCGCCGGCAAGGTGGCGATCGACGAGTTGGTCGCCGTCGACGACGATGCTCGACGGGCGCTCTGGTCGTTCGTGGCGAACGTCGATCTGTTTCCAAACGTCGGCTGGTGGAACATGCCAGTCGATGAGCCGATATTGATCGAAGCGGATGAGCCGCGGCTGTTCGCCGCAACCTCCGTCGACGCGCTTTGGTTGAGGATTCTCGATGTGAAGCGGTCGCTTGAGGCTCGTGCGTGGTCGACCGATGGTCGGCTGGTGCTCGACGTTGTCGACGACACCCGCGACGACGGCGGCCGATGGGAACTCGCAATCGATGCGGGCCGGGCAACCTGCACCGCGAGCTCGGCGGCTGCCGAGGTCACGCTCGGTATCGCTGAACTCGGCGCGCTCTACCTTGGCGGCACGTCGGCGGTTCGACTACAGCGAGCGGGGCGAATCTCGGGATCGCCCGATGCGGTCGTTCTGCTCGACCGCATGGCATGGTGGCCGCGGGCCCCGCACTGCAGCCAGATGTTCTAGCCGGGCGCTAACCGGCCGATCAGGTTCGAGCGGCGACCTGGTTGAAGATGTCATCGACCATGGCGGCAAGGTCGTAGTCGGCCTGCCAGTTCCATTCGGCGCGAGCGAACGAGTCATCGATCGTGAGGTTGCGAGACAACGCGATGGCCGCCTCGGGATCGGGCTCGAACGTGATCTGGGCGTCGGGTAGCCGGACCACGATCGCGTCTCGTATCTGACCCGCAGTCGGAGTCGGTCCCGCGCAGTCGACGAGGTAGTTGATTGTTTTGATGTCGTCGATCGGGGCGGCGGCTAGGTCGATCGCAGCCTTGGCCGCGTCCTTGTAATGCAGGATCGGCACGATCGTGTCGGGCCCGGTCCAGACCTCGAACGGTCGACCTTCGGCAGCGGCTTCGATCATCCAGCTCGTGTATTGGGCAAGACTGGGAGTTGTGACACCCGGGCCGACGATCGACGGATAGCGCAGACCCCGGAAATCGAACCCGTGGGCGGTGCGGTAGTAGCCGCCGAGGTTCTCGGCGAAGACTTTCGTGGCGCCGTACAACGTGTTCGGCCGCTGCAGGCTGCGATCGGTGATCGGCTCGCCGCGCTTGATGTCGCGGCCGTATGTTCCGATACTGCTGGCGAAGATAATCTGGCGGGTGCCGGCCGCTCGCGCCGCTTCGAACAGCGTGATGACCCCCGAGACGTTCGACTGCAGGAGCGCTTTCGGATCGGCCTCACCCGGGCCGGTGAGTGTCGCCCCGAAGTGAAACAGCTCGGACGGTTGTGTGTCGGCGATCAGCTGTTCGATGGCGCCATCGTCGGCGAGATCGGCCTGGACTGTCTCGACCTGATCGAGCACTTCAGCGATGCGATCAAAGTTCCCGGAACGATGAGCGACGACAATATCGCTGCGCCCCTGCGCGACGAGCATGCGGACAATCTCGGCGCCGATGAATCCGGTACCACCGGTGATCAGGAGGGTCATATGCCATCTTCGCACAGCGTCGAGCGGGCCCTCTCCGCCGGTCGATGTCATGACCTACGCTGGCCCGATGGAATACAGAAACCTTGGTAGGTCCGGTTTGCAGGTCAGCGCACTGTCGTTCGGCAGCTGGGTCACGTTCGACACCCAGCTCGACGATGGCTCGGCGGAAGCGGCCATGGGCGCCGCCTGGGATGCGGGGGTGAACTTCTTCGACAATGCCGAGGCGTATGCCGACGGCGAGTCAGAGCGCATCATGGGTCGGGCCCTCGGCCGTCTCGGCTGGGATCGCGACGCATACGTTGTGTCGACGAAGTTCTACTGGGGCATCAAGGACGGCCCGAACACGAAGAACACACTCAACCGCAAGTACCTGCTGAGCGCAATGGATCAGTCGCTTGAACGTTTCGGCCTCGACTTCATCGACCTCGTCTACTGCCATCGATCCGATATGGACACCCCGATCGAAGAGACCGTGTGGGCAATGCACGACATCATCTCCTCGGGCAAAGCCACCTACTGGGGAACATCAGAGTGGGCGGCCGACGAATACCGCGCCGCGTGGGAGATCGCCGAACGTCATCACCTCCACAAGCCGGTCGTCGAGCAACCGCAGTACAACATGTTGCATCGTGACCGGGTCGAACAGGAGTACGCCCGCCTGTATCCCGACTGCGGCATGGGTCTCACGACGTGGAGCCCGCTGGCGTCGGGTTTGCTCACCGGCAAGTACCTCGACGGCATCCCCGAAGGCAGCCGGGCATCGCTGCCCCAGTACAGCTGGCTCGCCGACCAACTGACCGATGCCGACCAGAATGCTCGCGTGGCCCGGGTGAAGGCGATCGCCGACGATCTGGACGTCTCGATGCCACAGCTGGCGATCGCTTGGTGCGCCGCCAACCCGAATGTTTCCAGCGTCATCACCGGCGCAAGCAGCCCGGATCAGGTGCGCCACAACATGGAAGCCAGCGACCTCATCGCCAACTTCGACGTCGATCTCCTCGATCGCATCGAGTCGGCGTTGGCGGGTTAGCTGTGGCCGACTTTCCGCTCCCGAATGCATCAACCAATCTGACCGGCGAGGTTGCGCTGGTCACCGGGGCGACGTCTGGTCTCGGCTGGCGATTCGCGCAGGTGTTGGCCGCGGCTGGCGCCAAGGTTGCGGTCGCCGCTCGCCGGGTCGACAAGCTCGACGAGGTCGCTGGTCTCATTCGTGACGGCGGTGGCGAGGCACTGACCGTCGAGCTTGATGTCGTCGACGCGGAGAACATCACGCACGCGGTTGCTGCGGCGACCGAGGCGCTCGGCACCGTGACGATCTTGGTTAACAACGCCGGCATTCCCGATGCGGCGCGGGCCCACAAGATGCCGCTCGACCTCATCGATCGAGTGCTCGATATCAACCTGCGGGCGCCATACCTGTTGTCGACCGATGTCGCCCGGCGGCTGATCGAAGCCGAACGTCCGGGCCGCATGGTGAACATTTCCAGCATTGGCGCTTACCAGTACAGCGGAAACGGCTCGGCGCTGTACTCGACAACGAAGGCCGCGATCGCCCGCATGACCGAGGCGCTCGCCGTCGAGTGGGCTCGCTACAACATCAACGTCAATGCGATCGCGCCAGGGGCGTTCCGGTCGGAGATGATGGACGGCATGCTCGAACGCATCGGTGATATCTCCAAGCACTTTCCACGCAAACGCCTCGGTGATCCGGCGCAGCTCGACTCGACGCTGCTCTACCTCTGTGCACCGTCATCGGAATGTGTCACCGGCACCATCATCAAGGTCGACGACGGCCAGATGCCGCGCTAGAACTTCGACAGGGTGAACGGTGGTGCGTCGGTCTGTAGAAGCAGGTCGAGGCGGCGAACGGCATCGGCCGAACCGGTGATGTGGCCGACGGTTGCAAGATCGATGGCCCGGGTGCCGCCGAGGACCAATGATCCGAGTTCGGCCGGGCCGAGGCGAACGTCGGCCTCGCCCTCGATTCTGGTGAGGGTGCCCGTGCCCCCCTTCGCCTCGAGCTTCCACGGGCCGCGCAGGTCGTCGAACAATGGGTCGTCGAGCTCGAACGTCACCTGGCTACGGACACGGTACGAACGCTCTTCGAGCAGCGCCGACAGGTTGAGGGGCCGTAGCCACATCATGTCGAGGCGAGCCGTCTGCCAGAGATGACGACGATCGGTCAACGTTGGTTGCAAGGCCGGACGGACCGGGGCCATCTCCCAGTGGACGGCGCGGGTGAGCGGAACCGAGATGGCGTAGTCGAAGAGCGCGAGTTCCGCGGCGACGTTCGTCGCAACAAGTTCGTGGATGATGACCGAGGACACGGGCCGGCCGTGGCCGCTGAGCGTTTCGCCCTTCTGGTCGATGCGATACAGCAGGTACCCATCGGTCACGCCTTCATCGTCGACATGCACGACCGCAAACTGGTGCTTTCCGCCACCTCGCCACATTCGTTTGTTTCCCAGCACGACGTGCCACCACTCGTCGCTGCGGCTCAAACCGCCAGGGGTCTGGGTGCTCCATTGCCGATAACAAGGGCCGAGCCGGGTGATTGCGGCTTCGGTGAGATCATCGGTGCCGAGGTGCAACATTTCGATCGTGCCGCCCGGTGGATCGGCTCGAAAGCCGATCTCACGCGAGAGAGCCTCGAACTCTGCGTATTCGGTGGCCATGCCGTAGCCGAAGCGACCGTAGATGCCAGCCTCCGACGCCATCAGGATCGAGGCGGCATCGCCGGCCTCTTTCGATCGACGCAGATGTTCATTCACCAGCAACCGCATCGCGCCACGTCCGATATGGGCGCCGCCGACCCCGACACCGGCCAGCGCTGCGACCGCAACGTGGGTGCCGCCGGGAAGCGCCATCTCCAACGGATACGCAAAACAGCCACCCGCGATCGTTCCGTCCGGTTCGTCGCCGCGATGGTCGACGATAAGGATCCGTCGATCGAGAGGCCGCATCTTGTTCTCGCGTTCAACCTCGGCATCGGACCAAGTCGGTTCCCGTCGACCGAAGGCGTTCGCGATGATCACGGCCAGGTCATCGACGTCGGACTCGCGCGGGGTGCGTACTTCGAACGCGACCTTGGGCTCGGCGTTGTCAGTGCTGTCAGTCATCGATCACGATGTCGGTGAGGCCGTCTTCGGCAGCGGGGTAGTCCATGTTGAGACCTTCGAGCGTGTCGGCGACGATCTGGCTGATCAACAGGTTGCGGAACCACTTGCGGTCGGCCGGGATCACGTACCACGGCGCATCGTCGGTGCTGGTCTCGTTCAACATGTCGGCGAACGCAACCTGGTAGTCGTCCCACTTTTTGCGTTCTTCGAGATCGCCGGTCGAGAACTTCCAGTTCTTCTCGGGCACGTCGAGGCGGTCCTGCAGCCGCTCCTTTTGTTCCTGCTTTGAAATGTGCAGGAAGAACTTGATGATCGTCGTTCCTTCATCGACCAGCAGTTGCTCGAAGTTGCGGATGTGCTCGTAACGGCGGCGCCACTGTTCCTCGGCGACGTAGCCGTGCACCCGGACGACGAGAACGTCCTCGTAGTGGCTTCGATTGAACAACACCATCTCGCCCGACCCGGGGGTTTGTGCGTGCACCCGCCACAGGAAGTCGTGCGACAGTTCCTCTTCGGTCGGCTTCTTGAAAGATGCGACCTTTACCCCTTGCGGGTTCACGCCGTCGAACACGTGCCGGATCGTGCCGTCCTTGCCGCCGGTGTCGGTGGCTTGGATGACGATGAGCACCTTGTGTTTGTGTTCAGCCCACAGGACCTCTTGCAGATGTTCGATCCGCTTGTTCAGACCCTTGGTGGCATCGCGTCCCGACGCTTTGTCATAGCCACCGTCGTCGTTGGTCGTCCAATGCTGGAGCGTTTCGCGGCTACCGGGCGGAACCCGGTATGGCCCGGGGTCGATGATCTTCACGGTTTTCGACGCTGCGTTCACAGATTTCGCTGCTGAGTTCTCGGTGCTCATGGCTGCATTGTGACGGTTTTCGTCAATGACGGCACCCCAAACGAACCTACGTGCTAGCAATAATCATGCGGCTGCGGGTTCTGAGGTCTGCCACCAATGGCGAACAGCAAGTACCATCGCACACATGTTGTCCACGGCGCCGACCACTTCTCGGCGCGGACAGGCTGCCGGTGAATGCCCATGAGTAGTACGGCCGTTCGAGAACCAGCGGTTGCCGGTTCGCTGTATCCCGATGATGCCCTCGTGCTGCGTCGCGACATCGACGATCTTTTGACGAGAGCATTCGTCGAGATGCCAGCGCCGAAGGCATTGATCGTTCCCCATGGGGCGTACACGAGTTCCGGTGAGACGGCGGCCTCGGGTTACGCCCTTATGGGTGCTGAGCGCGACCGCATTCAGCGCGTCATCGTGCTCGGCGCATCGCATCGCCTCGCGGTCGAGGGAATCTCGGTGCCCCGCTCGGTGGCCTTCCGCACACCGCTGGGCGATGTCCTGATCGACAAAGAGCTGGTCGGCCGCATCGAGGGTCAACCCGGTGTGATGTTCAACGATCGGCCGCACTACCGCGAGCACAGCATCGAAGTGCAGCTGCCGTTCATCCAGCGCATCGTCGGCAGCGCGAAACTTGTACCGCTCATCGTTGGCGATGCAACCACCGCGCAGGTGGCGAACGTGCTCGAGCTGCTGTGGGGCGGCCCTGAAACCGCAATCATCGTCAGCAGTGACCTGAGCAGCGGACCCGACTTCGAATCCACGAGTCGGGTCGACCGGGCGACATGCAACGACATCGCCCGGATGCGCCTCGATCGTCTCGGCCTCGAACAGTGCTCGTGTCCGTCGGCCATCGCCGGGCTTCTGCGCGTCGCCCGTCGTCGCGGTATGGCAGTGAATGAGCTCAGCACTTCTACTTCGGCCGACAACGGCAGCCGCGGCGAGAATGTCATTGGCTATGCAGCGTTCGGTCTGTGGGAAGTGCCGATGATGCCGCTCGACGTCGATGCAAGCGATCACCTCCTGCGGCTCGCAACGTCTGCCGCGACAACCTCGGCTCTCGGTGGCAAGGTCGACGGTTGTGATATCGACAAGCTTCCGCCCGCCCTCGCCGAGCGACGTCCAGCGTTCGTCAGTGTGTACAGCAATGGCGAGCTGCGCGGTTGTGTCGGCAGTCTCGAAGCCGACGTCGCGCTCGGCAGCGCATCGGTGCGCCATGCCACGAAGGCGTCGGCCGATCCGCGACTCGGTCCGATCCAGCCTTCTGAGGTTGCGGATCTCGAAATCGGCGTTGCCGTGATTGGGCCACTCGAGCGCCTCGTGGTGAATGACCGCAGCGAACTGGTGCAGATGCTTCGACCTGGCGTCGATGGTCTGATGGTGCGCTGCGGCCCGAACCGCGGCACGTTCTTGCCGTCGGTGTGGGCGTCGCTCCCGACGCCAGACGACTTTGTTGATCATCTCTGGAACAAGGCGGGCATCGCGCCGGTCACGCCGTTCAACGAGATTCTGATCCATCGGTACCAAACCGCCGAATACGGGGCGCCGCCACCGCAGTGAGCAGGTCCGGTCCCCGTTTGGCCGGGCTCGCGCCGATAGTCCTCGCGCTGCTGATTGCACTCGTGGGTGCTGGCTGCGCGGGAGAGGCGACGTCATCGGCCCCGGCGCCAACCTCAACGCCGACGCGAACGGTAACGGCCCTGCCGCCGACAGTCGTCGGCACGGCCGTGCCACTACCGACGTCGTTGCCGACGTCGCCGGCAACGCCGAGACCGACGATGGTGGGGCTGCGATCGAGCCCGACACCAACCGTGGTGCCGCGGGCTGCGTCACTCGCCGTATCGAGCATCGTCGACACCGAATGCCCGCCC
>Ga0209828_1001378_pt1 | contig 22107 bp, 14 predicted proteins | sample MaitaG_FD_187429 | JGI IMG/M metagenome (GOLD analysis project Ga0209828, IMG submission 187429) | Marine algal microbial communities from Maine, USA - Maine_Asex2 metaG (SPAdes) (version 2) | ecosystem: Host-associated > Algae > Red algae > Unclassified | place: Maine, USA | collected 2015-01-05
GCGGTGATGCGCTCGCCATCCGTTTGGCGACGATGGAGAAGGAGGCACGTGCCGCCGCGGGGTCGCTGTTGGACGTCAGCGAACGCGGGGTGCTGTTCCACCGCGATTTGCAACAACGAATCCGCCGGGTGCAAGAAGCCTGCGAACTAGAAGCCGACCGGATTGCGGTCGCGCGCGCGCCGGTGCGGGAAGTGCTCGAGATGATTCTAAAGAAGGCGGAGTATCAACGTTCGGACTTGGCCAACAACCTGCTCAAGCCCCTCCGCTTTGTTTCCAAAGGGACGCGGGGAGTGATCGGACTGGTGAAAAAGCAACTCTCTGGCGACAAGTCGGACGATGCGAATGCGCTGGAGGCCGAACACCAACGCCTCGCCACGTCGGGCCAGAACTTGGTGACCTTGCTCCGCGTGCTCGACAAAGATATGGTGTCCGCCGAAAAATCCGACGAGGCGATGAAGCACTTCCTCGCTCTGGACCCGCCCGCGCCGAGCAAAGAGTGGCGTGTCGCGTTCGAAGATGAAGCCGACGAGTGGGTCGAAGCCAACCCGACCAAAGTGCAGACCATCGCCATCATGTACGAAGGCTTGCTGGCCGGCGCGCCGATTCTCGTGGCCGCCGACCTCGCCATCGGCGGACTCGGCAGCCTGTCCATCGCCGGCCTCGCCGGTTCGGGCGCGTTGATCGGCGGCGGCGAAATCATCGAAGTCCTAAACAAAAAACTCGGACTCGGCGCGGTGCTCGCCGCCGCCCGCGAAGCCTGGCTCGAACAACGAAAAGTCGAACTCGCGCGTCATCTCGAAACCGAACTCGCCGAACCGCTCCTGCTGAAATCCTTGCTCGAAACGGATCAGCAAATCGCGTCCGTGAATCCCGAAGAGCTGCGCGAACGCGCGTCGACGTTGCGCAAACGGGTGATGTAAAGGCGGATTTTCTCGTTAAAATGGCCCAGAGGATATATTGAGTCGCCGTTCTTAACTTCTCTTCCTCGGCTTTGAGGTCGTGAAAGTTGTTCCATCTTTAGTTACCTTTGGGACGCTTTGCATGGCGGACCGCCATTCCTTTTTATATTTTCGATTAAAATTATTTAATTCACCAGGGCGATAGTGCTTGAGGCAGTGCCTGAAAATTCCGACTCCGAGGGTGAATGTCATCTCAAATACTTGATCCAATTTATCAAGCGTACGGATATGGTCATATACCACTTCTGGCCCGCCAGCATTGAAATGAAATTGGCTGTCCATACTAAGGCCATGCGTGATCTGCGAAGACTCGGAATAGATGACTTTGTACCTTGCTTCATCGCCAAGTCTTGCAGCCATGTCTCTGATGGATGAAGGACCTAATGGTAGATACCACTCAACATCTTTACCTGAATTTTTGACCATTCCCTCAAAAAGGTCATAAATACGGGTAAGCTCTTTTCTAGCCAATTGCGCGTCTGCTCGGTCGATTTCTAGTTGTAAGTCTTGTTGTGACAGGGGAGTTTTCATGGGGTCGCCAGGAGCGCCTTCCATATGTTTTAAATTAGCATCGAACTCTCGCGTTCCTTCGCGGCAACATCGGAGCCAGTACCTCTTTTGCCTCAAATTCCACACGAAGTAAGCTGTCGCTCGATCACTATAATTTTTCTCGAAGATCCACCTAAGATATAGGTCGATTTCAAAAATCGACCGAATATGCGGGTAGCAAGATAATGCAGCACCTTCACGGGTCAATATGCTGATTGCATCCAGGCTGGTTACACCATGCTTGAGGAACGAAAGTATCGACACAATATCTGGGATTCTTCCTTCCGAACTGTCGAGGCACCTTGGCAGCAAATTTGTGCCGTAATTCACAAGTTGCTCCAATAATTCTAGTTGAGCTGGGAAGATTTTCTCGATCTCGAGCTTGAAGTTTGCTCGATCCAGAATCGCAAGGTGAGGTTTATCGGGCATTTGGTTAACGTAGAAGGTTTTGGTTAAGTTTTTGACTTTACCATAAATTTACTAATAATACAGAATTTTGTTGGATCTAAAGCGCCTGATATATAGCCAAAAATAATTGGATAATGCATACAGGGCTGCGGCTGCCTAACTTGCGCAAGCGGGTGATGTGACTTCGAACCGGCACGCCCGCTGGGTGTAGCATGGTTTTTCAAACCGTGTCGGTGGCTTGGATTTTTAATCCGAGGGATGCGGGAAGGCAAGCTGTACGAACAAAAGGATGTCTTCGTTTCGACCGGACCTATCGATGTGCCTTGAGACGACTAGCAGACCGGTCGATGCGTGGTTTGTCGGCGTACCTAGGGTTCGCTGCGCTCACCCTAGGCTAGGATGACATGACCCCGTTGGGGTCGACTCGCGCCGGAGGCGCAAATTGTGGATACTGCTGTGCAGCATCGTTACAAAAACAAACGATACGCCGGGTTCTCCGTTTCTTCGACGAACGGATACCCCAACTCGGCGAGAAATTCTACAAACCCCGAACGCTCCCCGACCGGCACCTGCATGCCGCAAAGCACCCGGCCGAAATCCGCGCCGTGATTGCGGTAGTGGAACAGGCTGATGTTCCAGTTCGGACGCATCTGCTCCAAAAATTTCATCAACGCGCCGGGGCGTTCGGGGAAGGTGAAGCGATAGAGCACTTCGTCTTCCGCCTCGGGGGCGCGTCCGCCGACCAGGTGACGCAAATGCAACTTGGCCATTTCGTTGTCGGTCAAATCCAGGGACTCGATGCCGCCCGCGCGCAGGCGTTCGAGCAAGGACGCCAATTCCGAACGCGCGCCAATCTGAACGCCGACAAATACCTGCGCCAACTCGCCCGCGGCGAAGCGGTAGTTGAATTCGGTCACGTTCAAGCCGTTTAGCATCGCGCAGAAGTTACGGAAACTTCCGGGCTGTTCGGGAATGGTCGCCGCGAACAATCCCTCGCGCTGTTCGCCCAGTTCGGAACGCTCCGCGACATGGCGCAGCCGATCGAAATTCATGTTCGCGCCGCAGGCCACCGCCACCAAAACGCCCGGCTCTCCTAGTGGCCCGGTTCGGTCGTTTTTTCGATTTTGGTTCGCGACCCAAGCCTTCATGCCGGCCACGCTCAACGCGCCAGCGGGTTCCAGAATCGAACGCGTGTCCTCGAACACGTCTTTGATCGCCGCACAGATCGCGTCGGTGTCGACCACCACAATCTCGTCCACCACCTCGCGGCAGATCATATAGGTTTCCTCGCCCACCCGGCGCACCGCCACGCCGTCGGCGAACAAACCGACCTCTTCCAGATCCACCGGGCCGCCCGCCTCGAACGCGGCCTTCATGCTCGCCGCGTCCACCGGTTCGACGCCGATCACCCGCACTCCCGGGCGCACCGCTTTTACATACGCACCCACGCCCGCCGCCAATCCGCCGCCGCCGATCGCGACAAACACCGCCTCAAGATTCCGTGGGGCGTGCTCCAAAATTTCTTTGCCGATGGTTCCCTGCCCGGCGATCACGTCGAGGTCATCGTAGGGATGAATCAACACCCAGCCCTCGGACGCGACCAGCTCAATCGCCCGTGCCTGGGCCGCGTCGAAATCCTCGCCGTGCAAAATCACCTCGGCGCCCCGTTTCCGGACCGCCGCCACTTTGATTTCCGGCGTGGTCACCGGCATGACGATCCGCGCCACGCAGTCCAATTTCTGCGCCGCCATTGCCACCCCTTGCGCGTGGTTGCCGGCCGAGCAGGCGACCACGCCGCGCGCGCGTTCGGTGGCGGAAAGGCTGGCCATTTTATTGTAGGCCCCGCGCAACTTGAACGAAAACACCGGCTGCAAATCCTCGCGCTTCAACAAGACCTCGCAGCCGAGCCGCGCCGACAGTTTGGGGGCCGCGTCCAGCGGCGTCTCGATCGCCACCTCATACACCGGCGCGTCCAGAATCCTGCGAAGCATGTCATTGTCCTTCATGCGCGCCTGCATGCCCGTTTCGCCGCCCGGAGGCAACATCGCGGGCTATGGCAAAAGTTTGCCATAGTATGGCAAAGTTCTGCCATAGTATGGCAAGATCTTGCCACCCTATGGCAAGACCTTGCCACCCACCGATTTACAATAACTGACCTCTCCGTCTGAAGCCATCCGCCATGCGCCGCGACCTGCAACGACTCGCCTCCGAACAATACGACCTGCTGATCATCGGCGGCGGGGTCAACGGGCTCGCCACCGCCTGGGATGCCAGTTTGCGCGGACTCAAGACCGCCTTGATCGACAAGGGCGACTTTGGCGGAGCTACCTCCTCGGCTTCGCTCAAGATCATTCACGGCGGCCTGCGTTACCTGCAGCACCTCGACCTCGTTCGAATGCGCGAACACATCGCCGAGCGCCGCGCCTTGCAGACCATTGCCCCGCATCTGATCACGCCCTTTCCGTTCCTCGTCCCGACCCACGGACTCGGTGCCGGCGGGCGTCCGGCGATGCGCGCCGCCATGGCGGTGAACGATCTGGTCAGCTACGACCGCAACCGCGGCCTCCCCGCCGAACGGCACATTCCGCGCGGGCGCACCATCTCGCGCGACGAGGTGCTCGAGATCGCCCCCGGACTCGATCCAGACGGCCTGACCGGCGGCGCGCTGTTCTACGACGCGCGCATGCACAACGCCGAACGGATGAATCTGCTGTTTGCGATCGGCGCCGACCACCGTGGCGCGGACATGGCCAACTACATCGAAGCCACCGGCTTTCGGCGCAGTGATGACAGACTCGAGGCGGTGACCTGTCGCGATTTGGTACGCGGCGGCAGCTTCGAAATTCGCGCGCGTTCGTTCATCAACATGACCGGTCCTTGGACGGACCACATCGTTCAGTTGGCACGTACGGAGTCCGACCAGCGCCCACTCCCCGAACAACGGCATTCCGCCGGGTTCCAGATCATCTCGCCGGCGGTCACCACCCGCGAGATCGGACTCGGCGTGACCAGTCACCACGTGGATCCGGACGCCAAGATCAAACGCAAAGGCGGCCGGCACTATTTCACCACGCCGTGGCGCGGCAAAACCATCTGGGGCACCACCGACCATCTATATAGTGGGGCACCCGAGCAATGGCGGATCGACGAAGATCATATCGACACCTTCATCGACGAGATCAACGCCGCCATGCCCGGTGCAAACCTCGACCGCCATGATGTCGTGCACGCCTACGGCGGACTCCGGCCAATCGAGGAGAAGAACGCGATGCGCGGTTCGCAGGTGTCGCGGCACTTTCAATTGTTCGACCACGCGGTCGACCTCGGACTGCAAAACTTTGTCAGCCTTCGCGGCGTGAAATATACCGCTTGCCGCTTGATGGCGGAAAAGACGCTCGATTTGTTGCTTGGAAATCTCGGGCGCAAGGCGCGTCCCTGTATCACCCTCGAAACCCCCTTGCCGGGCGCCGAGGACGTTCCCGAGATGCCGGATTGGCTGCCGGCATCAATCGCCGAACACCTGGGCCGAACCTACGGAGCGGACGCGGCTCCGATTCTTAAACGCTTCGACGAGCAGGAGCGTTCGCGCCTCGTCCTCCCGGACAGTTTGGTCACCCGTGCCGAACTGCTCCACGCGCTTGAGGACGAAAGCTGTTTGTTTCTGTCCGACCTCGTATTCCGCCGCACCGAACTATGTACCCTCGGTCATCCGGGTCCGGCCCTGAACGAGGCTGCCGCGATCATGGCCAAGGTCCGTTCGTGGAAGGACAGCTATAAAGCGGCAGAGATCGCTGCGGTGGAAACTCGGTTACCCGTGGCGCTGTGAGGTGACGGTCCGATGAACGAGTCTACGCAAGAATTGGAGGAGAGAGCGACGCCAGCGCCAAAGCGCTGGACTCGGATCCGAACGCGGTCATCTCGTTTGCCGACGGCGAACCGAACTCGCGCACATCACCCGCCGCTTATGGGTTGAGCAGCTGTTCGAGGACGTCTTGCTTATCCAGATTTTTAAAGGCCTGATGGAGCGCCTGCATCGATTGATCTAGCACTTTGATTTGTGGGAGGCCAACCGGTCGATCGTTTTGCGCGGCACGCTTCACCTGGTAGATGGCGCTCACATACCGGCTGACTCCCAAATGAACCTCGGCGATGTCTTTATGCATCAGCGGTTGTATCTTTTTGAGCTGTTGGAGTCTGCTCAGGGTGTCTTCGAGGTCCAATCTCTGGCGCAAAAGTCTCCTGGGGTCGTCCTCGGCAAGGATTGGGCCTGCGGTGATAATTGTCTGACGTAGGGAGGCATTGAGGTTCAGTTTTTTAGGCAATTTGCCACGTGCGCCAAGCATCAGGTACTTGGCCGACATATGCATGGGGGCGGCTTCGACCACTTCCTTGTTGGCCGCGAACACCGCTGGATCTTTGAGGGCAACACCACCCTTTTTTCGAATGGCGACGGCGACCTTTGTCTCGAAGGTGTCGATGGCTTTCTGAAGCTCAGGGGTTCTGTCGGCCCTCGCCACTTCCATTGCGTCGATGACCGTGGGGCAGGCAAAGATTTGTAGTTCGGCGAGAATCTTGGGGGAGTGGAGAAGGACGAGCTCGGCCATGACGTCTTCATTGTCTGCGGGGATGATCGCGAGTTTCACATCGTTCAGCCTTGCCCCTCGTAGCTTCTCCGCGACGCCGCCGACCTTCCGGGTTTTCCAGTCCACCGTTACGTCCCCCGTGACTGCGACATGGTCATCAAATTCGATTCCGTCCAAGAGGCCGAGTAGGCCCATGGCGAAGAGGGTGCCGGCCGAGCCGCCGTCCTTGTCCGAGTACTTGTCGGCAAAACTCACGATGACTTCGCCGCGGTCCCAATGCGGATAGCGGACTCTTGCGAGGCGTTTGGCCTCGTTCATCGCCGTCTTCATATCCTCACCAACGTCTTGAGCGAAATCCACCTGCGCATCGGAATGGTCGGGCGACACGGTAAAGATGGCATCCATGGATGTTCCCACGAAACGACCAAGGCCAGCTTCCCCGACCATCATGGACTGCAGGGAGACTTGGCGGCTGCCCCAGGCCCTCGCGGTGTCATCAAAGCCTTCGCGTATGGATTTATCGAAAACCACTCGCCCTTTGTCTTCAGGATGTTTGGCCGGTTTGATGCGCGGGGCGGGTGCCGGTTCGGGCGCCTTTGGCGCGACGGCGACGAAAGGTGGTTTGACCGGAGCGGGCTTGATGGAAGCAGGCTTGATGGAAGCGGGCAGCGGTGTCGGACGGGTTGGCTTCTTGGTGACTTGAGGCGCCGTGGCATCGGCTGGTTTTTTGGACACCAGGGCGGGTGTTCCTGGACGCTCGCGTTGAAAAAGAAAAATCTGATCCAGCGACGGTAGCACGGCGTACCGATCTCCCCAGCGGGTCGTGTGCGCGATGGTTCGGCCATAGAGGGCATGGAGATTGCCAGGCTCTGAGCCAGTCACAAATACCGGTTCTCCCGGGATGGTTGCCACGGTTCGGAAAATCTTAAAGGCCTTCCGCGTTCTGAGATCCACCGCAGCCACTGGGCCTGCATTGCCGAAGATGTTGGCCTTGGTTACGTGGAGACCTTTCGGCGATACTGAGTAGACATACCCAATGCGATCCGTCGGTGCGGCGGGGATGTGTTCGATGGAAACGGTATCTCCGATTCGGTCCACTTCGGTGGCTTGAAAGAATTTGGTATAGAGGTTTTTCTCCACCTTTAGAGTGACCTTCGCGCCCGGCTTGTCGATGGTTCCAGTTCCCCCTTTTAATTCGCTGCCCACCTCGAGTTCATCTGTCCCTAGATTGATCAGCAGCCAGTGCGGTCCGAGAAACAAGCCGGCGACTTGGCCCGATCCACTTGGGTGGCGCGCAAAAAAGCCCGTCGCAATCTTTCCTTCGTCCGAGGCGGAGGAGCTGACGGTGTTCCACGTTGCATGGATCTGAGGTTGTTTCTCAGAACGGCTGAATTCCAAGTTTTGCGGTGCGATTCTCGCGGCTGGAATCCAAGGAGAGTCGCGACCCGAAAGGGCGAACCCAAGACCGTCGCGTCCGCCTTTGGTCATCAGAAAAATAGGTCCGTCTGACCAGTTCGGGGAGAGTAGCGAATGGCCAGCCTTCTGGTTTTCTAGCCTCGTTATTTTCGCCTCGGAGTGGATCGCCTGAGTGTAGAGCGCCTCGCCCAAACTTACCGCGGTTAGCTGGGCGTCCTCGACGTAGTCCTTGAGCCGCACATCAAAGGACATGCTGCGGCGGTCGCGCCTCAGGACAGCCATTTCCCACTCGGGCATGCTAGGGATTGGAAGGCGCGCATGGACTCGCATCGACTGGATCGACGGCATGGTCGGGTGTGAGACGAATGCGGTATAGACTTGTGGCGGCAGTTTTTCTTTGCGGCGGGCAAGGAGCGCGTCCTCGCCATCGCGCGCGACGGCGTGCCCGACGAATCTGGGTTTATTCACCTGTCCCTGAATCACGTCGGTGTCGAAGCAGGCGATGAAGTTGAAGGCACTGGGCGTTTGATCGAATTGTGATCGGAGCGGATGCGAGGCGGCTGGGTCGGGGGTAAGAAGGAGACCTTCTCCGCCGACGAGAGTGGTTCCTTCTCCGGTGAGGGTCCACGTTTCGCGGTTGGTGCTCCACATGGCGCGATCGGCATAGAGTCGAATCCAAACCTTGTTGGCTTCGCTGTAGAGCAAAATGTGGTCCTTGTTCTGTTCTTGCTCGGTGTAGGTCGCCCACTCCCGGTCGTTCTTATATTCCTTCCAGATGTCATCCTTCTCCCGTTGGAAAAAGCCGGGGCGCCCTCGTTCGTCCGCCGGATACTCGAAGGCCCTGTAAGCATGTTTCTCTCCTGATGCTCCGCTCTCTTTCGCCTTGGAAAGTTTCTCGTCCGAGGCCCCGCTCTCCTCCGCCTTGGAAGGTTTCTCGTCCGAGGCCCCGCATCCAAAAATCAAGGACACAGCCAGAGCTATACCGATTGAAATAAACCACCTTTGCATCGACTCTAAAATGCCGTTCAGGCACGCGATTCGCAAGCCTTGTCTTGGCTCAAGATTCCGAGCTACAGTTCAAGCGACGGATGACAGATGACCTTTGGGCGGCTGAACCCCGTGGCGCGGATGGTAATAGCGGATGAAGTTCATCGCCGCCAAGGTGACCTTTACCGCCGTCGAAAGCGTGATGCTGAACCTGCTGATTACCAGTTGAACTGCAGACCGGTGTTGATCGTGATGCCACCCAGGTCGAGGTCGAGTTCGTCATCGTCTAGGCGATTGAAACGGTTGCCTTCGAGGGTGCCTTCAATCTCGCGGTAGCGCCCCTCGACAAACAAGCCGAAGGCAGGCGTCAGGCGGAAGTCGAGTCCGAGCATGCCGTACCAGCCCACTTCATCGTCGAGCCCGCCGTTGTCATCGTCGGTGAGCGGATCGCCGTCATCGAGGTCGAGTCGGTAATAGCCGGCTCCGGCACCGATGTAGGGAAAGATTTTTTCGTCGGCCACGCCGATCTTGAACAGGAGGCCTATTTCAGCGGGGAGCAGCTCGAGTTGGACTTCCTCATCGCCAATCATGTCATCGAGGCCGTCGTGGTAGGCGACGGAGATGTCGAGCAAAGCTTGCTTGGACAGATCAACTTGCAGGCGTCCGCCGAAGCCGACGCTGTTGTCGAGGTCCGAAGTGTCCATGTGAGACGCAAAGATGCCAAACCCGCCAGCCAAACAGGGGAGGGTGGTGACGCTAAGGAGCAAGGCCAGGAGTGAGATGAGAAAGGTGTTGGTGTTCAGTTTCATGATGACCGAAACCGTACCGTTTTCACGGAAGTTATACACAGGATTTTAACAAATTTTCGCTTCTGACAGGTGGTATGCGTCGTTATTGGATCTCGATCCTGTTTTCTCTCTTTTTTGCATTCTTACATTGTCTGAAACGTCCTGATTGGATGTTTTCTATTGCAAATTTGAACTTATAAGTCTGTGAGGAGAGCCGATAGATCTTCAATTTAGGCAGAAGGTAACGAAAAACGGAAAAAAGATCGAATTTTACAAATTCGGAAGCTCTCGGACAGAGTTGGCACGTCACTTGCTAACCTAGATGGGCAAGAACGAGAACCATGAACCAACAGCAGTTAGACACAATAAAAGCCGAACTCCGGCAGATCTCCGAGTTGATTGGCCCGGGCCGGGCCTACGAGCTTCTTCTGCCAGCCGAGCACGCAGCGGTGGGCCTGATGTTTCCTTTGACTGATGTGCTCTCCCTCGTTCCGCCGCAACATCGGATGCCTGAGTCCGTCCATCTCGTTGCGCGCTCAGGCGTAGATGACCGGATGGTCACGTTGACGATTCCGGACCTGTTTCAAAAAATTGACAGCGGTCGTATTATGGTTTCCCTCGGATTTCTCGCGGAGAACCTGCCAGTCGAGCACATTGGATATGTGCCCCACATCGATGTCGATGCGCCCATTGAAATCCCGATCAAGTGGGTGCATATTGCCCTATGGCGGGAGAACGAATTATCCGAAGAAGAGGCGAGGCAAAAGGCCAGTGGCGAACCCCTCGGCATTCCTTGGTCACGGTGGTTGAAATGATTTTGTTGGAGATTGGGTGACACAAAGCGAGCCGTCGATTTTTTGCCTTTTTTTATAGGCGGCACGCAGTCCCCAATCTCCAACTTTTTTTCTTCGTCCGGCCCGTCTCCTGATCCTATGCCTTCCGGCATGAACGCAGCCACTTCCCGCCCCCCAGGTTCACCCCGCGCCGGCGGACTCGCCCGAGTCAACCATGTCCTTGCTGTCTCGTCCTGCAAAGGCGGCGTCGGCAAGTCCACGGTCGCCGTCAATCTGGCCTACGCCATGGCCGGGCAAGGCTTGCGCGTCGGGATTTTCGACGCCGATGTCTACGGGCCGAGTTTGCCGACGATGGTTCATCCGGACAAGGGCGAGGACTTGTATAAAGAAGGCGACTTCATCGTGCCTTTGGAGGCCTTCGGGGTGAAGTTGATGTCCTTTGGCTGGGTTCCCGGTGGCGGTGGCGCGGCGATTATGCGCGGACCGCGCGTGTCCGGTGTGGTGACGCAACTGCTCAACGAAACCGACTGGGGCGAGCTGGATGTATTGGTCATCGACTACCCGCCAGGCACCGGGGATATCCAACTGACCCTTGGCCAGTCGTTGCGCATGAGTGGCGCGGTGGTGGTCACGACGCCGCAAAAGCTGGCGTTGGTGGATGTCGAAAAAGGCATCGAGATGTTCGGCAAACTGGAAGTGCCGACCTTGGCGATCGTGGAGAACATGAGTTATTTCGAGTGCGGCGACTGCGGCACGCGCACCCGCTTGTTCGGCGAGGGGGCCAGCGCGGCCTTGGCGGAGCGCTTTGGCATCGAGCGGCGCTTCGAACTGCCGCTCGACCCGGTCCTCTCCGAACGCGGCGACGCCGGCCGGCCCTTGGTGCTGGACCGGCCGGACCATCCGTTTTTTGCCATTGCGACCGAGGTGCACGCCGCCTTGGAGGAACAGGCCTCTGCCGCAACTGCGGCGCCGTTGCTCAGCTATGATGTCGGCGGCAACATGTTGCTCACCTTGGCCGATGGGACCGAACGCGAGTTCACGCCGGCGGCGTTGCGGCGCGCGTGTGGTTGCGCCCATTGCGTGGATGAGAATACTGGCGCCCAGTTGCTGGATCCGGGTTCGGTAAACGCGGACATTTATCCGACCAAAATCCAGCCGATGGGTAATTACGCGGTCGCGGTCGAGTGGAGCGAGGCGAACGGCAAATGCCAGCGCAGCATTTTCCCGACCGCGCGATTGCTCGAAGGTTTTGCAGGCAAGTAGTTGGTAGCTGGTAGGTAGTAGTCAGGAATTGAATATGAAAATAGTGCTCGCCGGAGGAAGCGGATTTTGTGGACGGGCCTTGCGCGCGTTCTTCGTGGCGCGGGGGGACGAGGTCGTGGTTCTGAGTCGTTCGGCCGGCGAGGGCCGGGTCGTTTGGGACGGAAAAACCCCGGGCGATTGGTGTCGCGAACTCGATGGCGCGCAAGCCTTGATCAATTTGGCGGGACGCACCGTGGACTGCCGCTACACCGAACGAAACCGGGCCGAGATTCTCAACTCGCGGGTGGACACCACCCGGGTTCTGGGCGAGGCCGTCGCCGCCTGCGCCGAGCCGCCGCGGGTGTGGTTGAACAGTTCGACCGCGACCATCTATCCGGACACCCGCGGCGAACTGCCGGCCAACGACGAGTCGGTCGAACCCGGCGAGGACTTTTCCATGAACGTCGCCAAGGCCTGGGAGGCGGCGTTTTTCGAGCACTCGAGGGTCGGCGTCCGGCAGGTCGCGCTGCGGACCTGCATTGTGCTCGGCAAGGGCGGCGGCGCGTTTGTGCCCTTGCGCAATCTCACCCGGCTCTGGCTCGGCGGGCATCAAGGCGATGGTTCGCAGTGGGTGACGTGGATGCACATTGAAGACTTTGTCCAGCAGGTGGTGTTTCTGTTGGAACGGGATGATCTGTCGGGTCCGGTGAACTGCACCGGGGTTCAACCGGTGAGCAACCGCGCGTTTATGGCGGCATTTCGCGAGGCCTGCGGGCGTTCGTGGGGGCTGGCGCAGCCGGCCGGATTGGTGAAGTTCGGCGCGATGTTTGTGCGGACCGAGTCCGAACTGGTGTTGAAAAGCCGGAAGGTGGTGTCGGCGAAGTTGGCGGACGCCGGTTATCAGTGGCGCTGGCCCGAACTGGGTCCGGCCTTGGCGGATCTTTGTTCGTGACGGCCCGCCAACTCGATTCAGGGCGATTTTTCGTTCAGTTTTCTAACAACCAGCCGTCCCGATAACTTCGGCCGAGAAATTTCTCCCCTTCGGGGGCGTTCGGGAATTTCATCTCCTTGGCGTTCCACTCGAGTTTCTTGCCGGAACGATAGGCGACATTGCCGAGGTGGTTGGCTTCGGTGAGCGGACCCGCGTAGGCGAAGTGGCACAGCGGTTGCGGACCTTCACCCTTGCAGGCATTGATCCATTCTTGTTGCTGGCCGGGGGACGGGTCGATGTACTGTTTGGGTGGGACGAAATCTTTGAAGGTGTCTTCGGGCAGCAGCAGGTATTTGCCGTAGTCGGCGAGCAGCATACCGTCCTCGCCGATGAACAGCGTTCCATTGCCCCATTTCGGGATCTTGCCGTCTTTCCAGATTTGCGGTTTTTCTTCGCCTTGGTACCAGGTGTGTTCGACGGCGGGAAGGTCGCCGCGCGCGCCGAAGGTGTACTTGGCCCACATCGAGGCGGGGGCGATGTCGTGGTGCGGCGCCGGACCGCCAGCCTCAATGGTCAGCGGCGCGTCGAGTTTCAGCGCCCACCACGGCAGGTCGTTGCGGTGGCTGCCGAGATCGGACATGGTACCGTTGCCGAAATCCCACCAGCGGTACCAGCGCGGTCCGGGAAAATAGAACGAGTGAAACGGCCGATGTGGCGCCGGACCGATCCAGCGTTCCCAGTCAAGATGCGCCGGCGGGGGCTGACCTTCGACCGGCGTATCGGGCGTATAGAGGATGTCGCGATTTTTGCGCGCTTGTTCCTGCGTCTGCCAGCCCCAGGCGCGCGAGACCCAAGTGTGGACTTCGGTCACCGATCCGATCGCCCCGGACTCGATCAGTTCGACCACGCGGCGGTAGTTCGAACCGGCGTGGATTTGCGTGCCCATTTGCGTTTGCACATCCGCCGCGGCGGCGGCCTCGGTGATGATCCGGCATTCGTGCACGTCCCGAGTGAGCGGCTTTTCGCAGTAGACATGTTTGCCGGCATTGAGCGCGGGCAGGGTGGCGAAGGCGTGGGTGTGTTCGGTGGTGGACACGACCACCGCGTCGATGTCGTCGAGTTTGTCAAACACCTCGCGCAGGTCGCGGTAGGTTCGCGCGTCCGGATGGTTTTTCTTCACCGCGTCGAGCGCGTGTTGATTGACGTCGCAAATGGCAATGATGTCTTCACCGGATTTTTCCACCGCGCCGACATGGCTGCGTCCGCGTCCGCCGACGCCGATCAGTGCGACGCCGAGTTTGCTGTTCGGGGCGGCGCAGCGGGTGATCGCCGGAAAACCAAGCGTGGATGCCGCGCCGAAGGCAGCGGTGGTTTTGAGAATGTCGCGGCGGGAGGGCAGGGGGGCAGGCGTCTTCATGCGGTCATCATACCAGACTTGTTCGGTGTCCGAAAGTCGGTCGGGTCGTTGATCTCAAATTTCGATTTTCGAATTTCAAAGTGGGGCTGCAAGAGTCTCCCGATCGGGCAAATCAGGCAGCAGATGCCCTCGACGCCATGGGCCGTTCCGACCGGACATGAAGCGAATAGTTTGTGCAGAGGGCAGGACCGGTCGGTTCAAAAGGCTCTCAGAAACCCCCGGGGTCCGCTCGTGCCTCGCTCCTCCCGTGGCTACTTTTTGCCACCACTCCGTGGTTCGTCGTAGAGGGTTCGGGGTTCGGTTCGATGACCTTCGAATTTCAAATCTTTGGCTAGCTTTTGGCCCTTATACCGCTTCGTCGATATCGACCACGAGGTGTTTCATGATGTAGGCTTTTCGTTCGGGGGAGTTTTTGCCCATGTAGAATTTCATGATGTGCGGCACGGCTTGGTTGTCGTCGATGCCGACCGGCGTGAGTTTGATGCTGTCTTTGCCGATGAAGCCTTTGAATTCTTTGGGGGAGATTTCGCCGAGTCCTTTAAAGCGGGTGACTTCGAACGACTTGCCGAGTTTTTCCATGGCCTCGTCGCGCGCGGCCTCGGAATAGCAGTAGATGGTTTCCTTCTTATTGCGCACGCGGAACAGCGGCGTCTCTAAAATCTTGAGGTGACCTTCGGCGACCAGAGAGGGGAAGAAACTGAGGAAAAAGGTGATCAGCAAATTGCGGATGTGCATGCCGTCGACGTCGGCATCGGTGGCCAGAACGACATGGTTGTAGTTCAGGTTGTCGACCGTCTCCTCGATGTTCAAGGCGCGCATCAGGTTGTAGAGTTCGTCGTTTTTATAGAGCGCGTCGCGTTTCAGTTCGGCGACGTTCAGCGGTTTGCCCTTGATGGTGTAGACGGCTTGCGAGGTCGGGTCACGCGAGCTGATCAGCGAACCGGCGGCGGACTGGCCCTCGGTGATGAAGAACGAGGAGTCGAGGCCTTTGCCTTTTTTCTCGTCGTAGTGGACCTTGCAATCTTTGAGTTGCGGGATGCGCAGCGAGATCGATTTGTTGCGTTCGCGGGCGAGCTTTTTCACCTGCGAAATCTCTTTACGCATCTTCTGCGTTTCTTCGATTTTCGCGACGGCACGTTCGGCGGCCTTGGGGTTGCGATGCAGCAGGTCGAGCATTTGCTGTTTCATCTCGGTGACCAGTTCAGAACGAATCTCGGAGTTGCCGAGTTTGTTTTTGGTCTGCGATTCGAACACCGGGTCTTTCAGCCGGATGGCGACCGCGCCGACCAGACCTTCGCGCACGTCTTCGCCGGCGAACTTCTTCTTGGCGTATTCGTTGAAGGCCTTGAGCGCGGCCTCGCGGAACGCGCTGAGGTGGGTGCCGCCGTCGTTGGTATACTGACCGTTGACGAACGAGAAATAGGTTTCGCTGTAGAGGTTCGCGTGGGTGAAGGCGAACTCGATCATCTTGCTTTGATAGTGCAGCGGCGGGTAGACGCCCTCGGCTTCGATCTCGTCCGCGATCAGGTCGAGCAAACCGTTGCGCGCGCGAATTTTTTTGCCGTTGTAGGCGACGGTCAGTCCCGCGTTGAGATAGGTGTAAAATTTCAAGCGGCGGCGGATGTGGTCTTCTTTATATTTGAAGCCCTTGAAGATTTCGGGGTCCGGGGTGAAGCAGACCAGGGTGCCGTCGGGTTCGCCTTTGGCTTTGCCTTTTTCTTCGCTGAGCAGCTTGCCGCGTTCGAAGGTGGCCTCGGCATAGGCGCCGTCGCGGTAGCTGACGACGGTAAAGTGGGTGGCGAGCGCGTTCACAGCCTTGGTGCCGACGCCGTTGAGGCCGACCGAAAACTGGAACACGTCGTCGTTGTATTTCGCGCCGGTGTTGATGCGCGAGACGCAGTCGACCAGTTTGCCGTGGGGGATCCCGCGTCCGAAGTCGCGGATCTTCACGTCTTCGCCGTCGAGGGTGATTTCGATCAGCTTGCCGAAGCCCATGATGTGTTCGTCGATGCCGTTGTCGATCACCTCTTTGAGCAGCACGTAGATCCCGTCATCGTAGTAGGCCCCGTCGCCGACCCGGCCGATGTACATGCCGGTGCGCAGGCGGATGTGTTCGAGCGAGGACAGCGATTGGACCGAGTCGTCGGTATAGTTGTGGGCCGGCGTGCCTTGCTTGGACGCTCCCTTCTTTTTGCTGGAAGCAGCATTTTTCGTTGGTGTTGCGCCTGATTTCGCGCCTGTCGGTTTCTTCTTTGCGGCCATGGGCGGAGCGTAGTCGAGTGGGAGGGTATGGTCAAGCGGGACGGGAGTTATGAACAGGTTTTCCACAGGCGCGGAGATTTCCACCATGGTTCGACTTCGCTTCGTGCGCCGCTTGATTTCGCTGGACCGGCAGGAACGGGTGTATGTTCGGACCTCGCGCTGCGAAATCCGCGATCCCTATCTGCGGTTTTCATTCGCTTTCGTTTACCGTCATCCCGAACAAGAAACCGAGGGCGCGCGGGCTATTCGAGTCGTTGCGCAATTTTTTCAGTTCCTTCCACGACAACTCCGAGAAATTTGACGGTTGGTTCTCCGGTCGCGCGAGTTCGCGATTGGCTTTCGGCGGGGCATCGATGTTTTCTGGGTTCTCCATTTCCGCTTTTGCGATGTCCAAAAGCGATGTCCGTTTCGAACACCCTCTGCTGTGTTTCCCTCTTTTCCGTTTACGGCTTCGTCTTGCAGCCTGTAGGATCGCGGCGATTTGAATGCCGATGATGACCAACTGAAAACGCTGCTGGAGCGACGCCACATCGAACCCGCCAAGGGCCTCTGGTTCGACGGTGCATGGCATGTCGGAGCGACGCAGATCCCCGTCATCAATCCGGCCGCCGGCGAGACCTTGGCCGACACCGGACTCGCCGGCGCCGACGCGTTCGCGGCCGCCATCGACGACGCGCACACAGCCTTCCTGTCGTGCCTCAATAAACCCGCCCGCTCAAGGCGCGGATTCTGTTCGGCGGCGTCAAGATGAGCGGCATCGGCGCGGAAGGCGGCGTCGAGGGCATCCGCGAATTTCTCAGCCAGCGCGTGACTAGTTTTCCGGAGGGGTGATGAGCGGTCATCAAGAACAACGCAATCTGGTGTGGACCTCGCTTCTGGTCGAGGAGTGGACCAAGGCTAAAAAGCAGCTCACCGACGGCGGCTTGCCCGGACTCGTCCAGCCCAACTTCGCGATTAATCCGCATGCTGACGCGCGCTTCGGTTGCTGGTTCCCCGAACGCCGCTTGATTGAACTGCACGAACGCCTGCTGCTCACCTTTCCACGCGACTCGGTGGTCGAGGTGCTCCGTCACGAGATCGCCCACCAGGTGATTTCCGAGCTGCTCGGTGGCGACCGCGTCGGACTCACCCACGGCGAGGATTGGAAGCGCATTGCCCGTCTGCTCGGCTGTGACGACCGCGCCGAAAGTTGCGACAGCGCGTTGCGCGCCCACGCGCGCGATACCGATCAAGGCATGATCGAACGCGTTCGGAAACTGATGGATCATGGCCGCAACGCCGGCACCACTACCGCCGAAGCCGCCGCCTTTTTGCGCAAGGCGCGCGAACTGATGATGCGCCACCAAATCGCCCAGCGCGACCTCGACGAACACGTGCTCGACCAAACCGTCTATACCCAACGTCCGGTCGGCCAGCTATTCAAACGCCTGCCCGGCTACTACCATCTGCTCGGCGGCCTGCTGTCCGATCATTACTTCGTGCATTACATCCAACTGTGGACACGCGTCATGGTGGCCGGCAAATTCGAGTACCGAACCCATCTCGAACTGTTCGGCGAAGCCCAGCATCTCGATGTCGCGGAGTACGTGTGCGACCACCTGCTGCAACGGGCCGACGTCATTTGGAACCGCACCCGCCGCGAACTCAAAAAGCGGGGGGAACGACCGAGCAAACGCGCGTTCATGAACGGCCTGTTCATCGGCTTCTCCGATAGCTTGGAAAAGGAGAAGGAACGCGAACACTCCGAGCTGCCGCCGGAGACGCGCGCGCTGATTCTGCGCGTGTCGGCGCACCGGGACCGAAAGTACCGCGCCGCCTATCCCGGGCTGCGCCACAGCAGCGTTAGCATCTCCAAAGACGCGAGCCACGAGGCCGGCTATCAGACCGGCCAGAAGCTCAAGATCCGGCCCGGTGTCGGATCGCGTTCGGGGACCAAGCGCCTGCCGGGTTCGTGATTGGGGTCAGACCAAAAATAATCGTTTCGGGTCGCCGGGAAATGCGACGATTCATGGGTCGAGACAATCGTTGTTTTTATCGATTACTCCGATGAGGACGGCCTCTTCACCACGAATTGTCCTCCTGTGCTTAAGGTCTGCTTAGGGTCTAGGTGTCCAGATTAGGTTTTGGAGATAGGCTCGCACGTCAATTTTCCCAATACCTCGGCCGGAATTGAGTACCGAAACGGAGAAGGTTTGAGTCGGGGCACCGTTGAAGCGTAGAGATTTCCTGGTGCCTTTCGGGACGATTCTCCCGCCGGAAAGCTGTAGGCTGATGTCGAGTTGCTCAATGGATCGCGTGCCTGTGTTCGTCACTCGGAAGGTTACTTCTCCGGTTAATTCTTGAGTGGACATGCCAATAATCTCCACGGTGACAAACTGTTCGAAGTAGGCTTCCTTCGCCTGATTTTGTATGCCTTGCCATACGATGTAACCGAGAAAGGGGAGCATCACGGGCAGCGCTACGACGGCTAAGATGATCGCAAAGCGACCAAGCGGGTTGGGCGTACCGGGTCCGACGACAACTGGCGATTGGGCGATTGGGAGTCTTGGTGGTCCACTGCTCGGTAGCTCTTGCCGTGATGGCAGAACTGGTTGCCCTCGTGGCCGAAGAGGCGGCGGGCGCGGGGCTGAAGATGGCGGGCTTGCAGATGGCGGGCTTGAAGAACGAGTTCGGAGACTGACAGTTGGCAGCGGCGGTTGCTTCAGGGTGATGATGGGTTCGACCAATCTTTTCAGCCCGTAACGTTTGTTGATCCGGGGAATCGTAAAAAGGTAGGCGATCAGCACAAGGACGCCGATACTGCCGAACGCCACGGCTCCGATCAGAAAGCCGGAAAAGAGAAATCGAATCGTGCAGAGGCCGCAGCTGGCGAGCAGAACATGGAAGACATGCCGCCACCGTTTTGCCTTTTTCAAGCCGGTGATGCGGAGATCGCGGGCGGTGATGACCTCTTCCAGTACCACTCGTCTGGCCTCTGCCGCCGGGGTCCCACTGTGCAAGGCTTGGATGCCGTAACGTTCTAAAAGTTGAAGCAGAACCTCGCGGAGCTCCGGATTATCAGCGGTGGTTTCGGGGTCCAGCCAGGCGGCCTCAATTTCCTCGGGCCGTTTGGTTCTCCAAACTCCATGCAGTACTCGTTTCTTTGTTCCCATGTTCTCCTTTGAATCCCGATCCTGGCGAGATGGTCCAATCGGTGTCGATCATTCGTGCCGACAATACACTCCTAGGCGAACGCGGGTGGATCCACCACTCGAAAGCGATCCGTTTATAATAAATAGGACTGTCCTTTAAATATATACTTGACGAAACGCCATCTCTCTGGAAACCCATCTCCATGAAACCTCGACTCATCGGAAAACCTGGATCGAAATACCATGTGATCTCCCGCTTTGTGGACCGTCAGTTCGCGATGGGGGATGATGCATCCAAGCGGATCTTCTCACAGATCATGTTCTCTCAGGCCGCCTTCACCGGCGTGGAAATTTTGACCTATTGCATCATGAGCAATCACTTCCATATCCTGCTCCGCGTCCCCGAACGCCCCGGTTCCGACATTCTCAACGAGGAGGAAGTGCTGCGCCGGTTGGGGAAAATCTGGAAGAAGAAAAAAGTAGAGAACTTGCAGGCAACCTTTGCGAACATGCGCGAAATCTCGGTCGAAGGCGACGCCCTCGTCGAACGCGAACTCGACCGGTACCGGCGCCGCATGTTCGACCTCTCCGAGTTCATGAAAGATGTGAAGCAACGCTTCTCAACGTGGTTCAACCAAACCAACGAACGCAAGGGGACCCTGTTCGAAGAACGTTTCAAAAGCGTCATCGTCCAAGATGGACAGGCCCTCCGCATGATGGCCGCTTACATCGACTTGAACCCGGTCCGGGCCGGGATGGTATCCGATCCCGCCGACTATCTGTGGTGTGGATACGCCCAGGCCGTCGGCGGCAACCAAGTCCGCCGTCGCGGACTACGAACCATCATGACCGATCCGCGTGACACCCGTCCCGCAAGCGCCCACCCATGGAAGAACGTGGCCAAGCGCTACCGCCTTTGGCTGCACGACCGCGGAGTCGAAACCCATCACCGCGACGGACGCCAAAAGAAGCGCGGCTTCACCCGCGCCGAACTCATCGCAAGTTGGAACACCGAGGGGGCCATCCCGCCGGCGACCCTGCTACGCTGCAAAGCCCGCTGCATGACCGAGGCCCTTGTCTATGGCGACCAAACCTTCTTGCTCGAAACCATCGGCGAACTCCGCACGAAAATTCCCGGCAAAAGACCCAAGCCAAACGAGGCGGACGATGGTCTTTGCACCCTGGTCAACCTGCGGAAGCCATCCTAGCTCATTCAACCTGAGGCGTCTGGGAGGCTCTCACGATGTAGATTTTTGGATTTGCTCCATTTCCAGTTTGGAACCCCAGTTCCGTTTCGTATCTTTTTGCATGAACCTGTTTCGACTGTTTACCCCGCTGCTTCTGCTCCCTGTTTCACTCTCCGTACTATTCGCCGCCGAACCGCCGCCGAACGTGGTCTATATCATGTCCGACGAACTCGCGTACTACGAGATCGGCTACAACGGCCAGACGCAGATCAAGACGCCGAACATCGACCGCTTTGCGCGCGAGGGCATAATCTTCAACCGCGCGTACGCCGCCGCGCCGGTGTGCGGACCGCTGCGCTGCAACTTGATGACCGGCAAGCACGCTGGCCACGCCTCGGTTCGGTCCAACGACGGTGGCACCCCCCTGCGCGCCGATGAAGCGACCATTGCCAGCATGCTCAAGGGCAAAGGCTACGCGACCGGCGGGTTCGGCAAATGGGGCGCAGGCGGACGCGGCTCGACCGGTGTGCCCGAGAAGCACGGCTTCGACATCTTCTTTGGTTACTATGACCAAGTTCACGCCCACTCGTTTTATCCGCCCCACCTCATTCGCAACAGCGAGGAAGTGGTGCTGCCCGGCAACACCGGTGGTCGAACCGGCGAGACCTATTCCCACTACGAAATCATGCGCGAGGGACTGCAGTTCATCCGCGACAACCAAGACAAACCCTTCTTCGCCTACTTCCCGATCACCCCGCCGCACGGCATGTACGACATTCCGGCCGACGATCCCGGTTGGGCGCCGTACAAAGGCGATCACACCAAGAACTGGCCGACCGAGGCGCGCAACTACGCCGCGATGGTGACCATGATCGACAACGACCTTGGCGACATTCTCGGTCTGCTGCGCGAACTCGACATGGAGGACAACACCCTCGTGGTGTTCACCGGCGACAATGGGGGACAGGACCGGTTCCGCAGCAAGGAGCGGCCTCGCGGTTTTTTCGGTCCGAACGTGAACCCGAAAACCGGCGTCGACTTTCGTGCGGGCAAGGGCAGCTTGTACGACGGCGGGCTACGCATCCCGGCCTGCGCGCGGTGGCCGGGTCGGATCCAAGCGGGTACGGTAAGCGACCTGCTGTGGTATCAGATCGATATCTTTCCGACCTTGGCGGAAATTTGCGCCGCCGAGGCACCGGCCGATCTCGACGGCTTGTCGATCGCCCCGACCTTGTTCGGACGCGCCTCGCAACAGAAGCAACACGAGTTCATGTACTGGGAGTTCGGCAACATGCGCGCGATCCGGTTCGGTCCGTGGAAGGCCGTCCAGATCATCAATAAGAATGTGTTCGAACTGTACCACTTGGAGACCGACATCAGCGAAAAAGACAACGTCGCCGCCGAACACCCAGACCTGCTCGCCAAGGCGAAAAGCTTGATGGAGGCGAGCCAC
>Ga0209828_1001382_pt1 | contig 22085 bp, 38 predicted proteins | sample MaitaG_FD_187429 | JGI IMG/M metagenome (GOLD analysis project Ga0209828, IMG submission 187429) | Marine algal microbial communities from Maine, USA - Maine_Asex2 metaG (SPAdes) (version 2) | ecosystem: Host-associated > Algae > Red algae > Unclassified | place: Maine, USA | collected 2015-01-05
TGAGGTCGTCGCTTGTGCGCTGTCAGCCTTTCAGCAAAATCTACTGCCATACAATAATAATATATCTAAGTTCCTCAGAGGTGAAAGTAATGTTATCTATGGTGACTGGGAACTATACGATGAGAAGTGTAACAGCTGCCACACGTCTAACTCAATGCATACAAGTCTATCAATTCAGATGGATAGTGTATTGGTTCCAAGGTTATTGAATGTAGCTGACAGCCCTTGCTTTGGTACAGATTGTATTGAGACTACGATGTATCGATTTATTAAAGCACACTGGGATGGTAGCATCAAGGAAGGTGTGGCACTAACAGACACATTAACTCAAGATGAGATATACAGAGTCAGACGATTTATTACCAAGGATCTACATGACTATGATTTATTGAGGTACGATAATATGACTTATGACCGCTAAAATAATTTCTTACATATCAATCCTATTTCTATTAGCTTGCAACTGCACAGGTCCAGTTGAATCATTCAATTCAGTAGAAGTCACTCACGATCATTACTGCATACAACCAATACAGCAATCAGTAGGACTACAAGCCCTATGGTGGCCAGATGACACCATCACATATAAGTATCTCTACATAGACACGAAAAAGAGTCAAGAAACTATTGATAGGTATCAAGGCTATTATGAGAGCTGGTTATCCAGAATCCAAGATACCATCAGATCCGCAGGTAATGAGAAATTTACTTTCTTACAAGTCTATGGAAATTCCTTTGCAGATAATCGTTTCGGTTTTCAGGAATGGAAAGGCGGTCTATCTTATTTAGGAACTGATTGTAGGAAGATACATCAAGACTCCACAAGCACGACAGCTGGTTTTGAAGAGTACGACACAGGAAACTATGAGGATGGTAGGGTAATCCCTCATGAGTTACTTCACATGCTTGGATTTTTTCACACTCAGTATCATAAAGATGTCAGATTTAATAGAGTCAAGTATGCTGAATGGAGAATTGGTCAAGGCTGGACTCAAGCACAAGTAGATAGCTTTTTCGCATATAAAGATTGGTTAGCAGAAAATGCAGTCTTTGGACCGCTTAACTGGGATTCGATCATGTTCTATTCATATCCTGCAGAGGTCTTTGAGAATGGATCAGAGGCATTCAGAAGAGCCAATACACAGCAGTTAAATAGAAAGGTCGTGCAAGGTGACTGGGATATGATCAAAGCTGTCTATGGCAAAGAAACTGAACCAGAGATTACAGTTGATCCAGATAAGATTGATTGTTTTACAGATTTTAAAAAAGCCGAAATACAAAAACTTCTAATTAGAGTCAATAACATAATCCAAAGCATATGAGACAGATCAAATATTTATTACTACCTCTTATATTTTTAGTGAGTTGCATCAGTCAGCAGCGGCCATTGAATCCGACAGCTACAGGGAAGCAAGGGGATTGCATACAGATTGCTAATCTTGATGAGTGGAATATTTTTGCTAAAACTACTGAGGTCATAAAACCAATAGACATATCAAATTTACCAGACCGATATGTTAGTATGAAAAATAGATACTGGACAACTGGACAGACTATTAAAGTCGCATGGGTGGGAGGTAATTCTACTCAACATGCTTTTGTTATCAAAAATGCTGAACGATGGAAACAAGTAGTTAACATTGATTTTTTGTGGGGTACGCCAGTTAATAATTCAGACATAAGGATTGGCTTTAATAATTCAGGAGCTTGGTCATTTGTTGGCCGTATACCTGATCAGTTAAAGACTCAGCAAACCATGAATTTTGGATGGCTTAATTCGATTACAGTCTTACATGAATTTGGCCACATGCTTGGATTATTCCATGAACACCAGAATCCTAATAACCCAATACCTTGGAATGAATCTGCTGTTATTGCAGATGCTTCTGGACCGCCTAACAACTGGGGCATAAATACCATTAGAAATAATATACTAAATCGATTAACGGCCTCACAGACCGATAACTCACCATACAACAATAACAATCCAATGGGTTACGCTTATCCTGCTTCATGGACAACAGACGGCAGCTCAGGAAACCCACAGGACCGCTTCACGAAAGACTTAGTTATATTTGGCAATCGACACTACCCTTTTGATCAGACCGAGGAACCAGAGCCGCCTGTAGTGGTCGTGCCAGTAGATCCAATAACTACTAATTGTGATGAATTAGAACTTGAGATTGAAGAAATCAAAAGAGAATTAGAAGACACAAAATTTGAGTTATCAAAAGCTAAATCAGATTCAGCCAAGAAACAAGCAGTGCTTAGTAAGCTATCTACATTCAAAATACAATACTCTCAAGGAGGCGCAAAGCTCACTGATGCAGTGGAATTTATAGATAATATTTGCAAAGAATTAGGGCTATGATAAGATATATTATTAATCTCAGATTGGTTGTTGGTTTCTGGTTGCTGCTTTCGGGCAGCAGCCTTTTTTCACAGCAAGACACCTGCTTCTTTATAGGAACTACACAATCAGATCATATATTTAGTGTGAATCAAGTCGCTTCGTCTAATATTGATTCATTAGTGACTCAACAATCTATCATAGATGCTATCATAAGTCGCTTTGAAATACTGCCAGATCAGATTCTGGAATACTCAGGTCATACATGGGTCATGGTAGACTCAATTGCACCTGGAGGCAAAGAGGTATTTATGACCACTTATGTTTTTGATCTCAGTCAGTGCGTACAAGGTGGTATTCAGATCATTCCAGATACCGTGATTCAGATCCAGCCTATGCCAATTGACTCTACCATCGTTTTGCAGCCTGATAGCATAGACGTTCCGACTGCTGGTTTTTGGGGGCTTGCTTGTATTGGAATTGGTCTGATGATCGTAGGCACTCAGAAATTAAAAGAGGAAGAAATAAAAGAAGATATACAATGTCAGAGAACATCGTAATACAAGGCTGTCAGTCTATCCATGACCACAATGGACCACAAGCTTATAAGATTAAGAAGTTAGCAGACTTTAATGAGGATGGTATTCTCTATTGGCATATGGTCAATTACAATAAGGATATGGGTACAAGAGATCAGCTTCTGACGATGGTAGCTGCTACAACTCATTGGAATAAAATATTGAAAGATCACGGGCTATTATTAGTGCAAACATCTGATATCAAGAAAGCAGACATTAAGGTGTATGCGGCAGTCAATGGCAGAGACGGAAATGCAGTTGCCACTTTGTTGAATGGTAAAATAAAAAAGTTTAAGCATGGATTTAATAAAGGAGTATTGGGCTGGTACCATGATAAAAAAATACTCTTAAATGATGCTGAATATTTCACACAAAAATATCAAAAAGGAAGCTATCATCTTGAGACATTCTATATCCATGAATGGGGTCACGCTTTAGGATTTAGTCATACACATGTTAGAGAAGATATCATGGGTGACACCTATAACGAAAAGGCTACAATAACTCAAGACTCAATAGATGGATTAGAGGAGATGGTTGAAAATAGATACGGCACCAGTAGAAAAATAGATAGACCTGAGAAGTTGGTACACACCCAATTCGATAAGTGGTATAATTACTCTTTGGCTTTGTTGATCTTTCTTGTTGTAGTTTTTGTTTTAATCTTTAGATTATTGTAAAATAATTTATAAAACCAAAATTAATGACTTTATTAGCAAGTAGATCAAACTATGAATTTTTGAAGAAAAATGGATTCATAGATGAGAAGGGAAAGTTTACAAAAAAATCAGAAAAGGAAGCCAAAAAGCACTACAATAAGGAAGCAAGAGGTGTTTTAAAATCTAATTCTGAGTATAGGGTATCACTTTAAATAAAAATATGATATTAATAGACAATCCAAAAAACGGTTATTCTCATATGGTTGCCAGTTCCATAAAAGAGTTGCACGAATTTGCTGCTTTAATAGGAATTTCAAAATCATGGTTTGAAAATAAAAAAGGTAAAAACCAGCCGCATTACGACGTCAGACAATGGCAAGTAAATATTGCAGTGGCTTATGGTGCACGACTTGTATCATCTAAACAGATAGTTATTTTTCTAAAAGAAAATTACAATCCTCAGATATGTCTATTGCTATCAAACTAATATAAAGGCTTTTACAATGATCGACTGGAGCAAATATAAGCACTTTCAAAGATGGGAATTTGATTCACATGAAGACGTAGGCTCAGGTGATTACTTTGACCCTGAAACTTTAGATATGCTTCATGCTGCAAGATTAATATCTGATGTTCCTTTTATTATTAACTCTGCTTGTAGATCTCAATGGTGGAATAAGAAGATTGGAGGCACCAAAAATTCAAGTCATTTATACATAAGAGGCCCAAAAGTAAAACTATGTACAGCAGTTGATTTGTCTTTTAATCAGCAAAACTTCTCTCTATTAATATATTCGCTTTACACTGTAGGTTTTAGGAGATTTGGAGTCAACTTTCAGGAGCAATTTATACATACAGATAATGATAAATCAAAATTTCAGCCAACAACTTGGAGCTACAATAATGGTCCAGAATTATTATCAGAAGAACCATTATACGATAGGTAGTCACAGAATCACCGATATTTTTTTAACCTAAAACTTAAAATATTTTAAAGAAAACTTTAAAATAATTATGTTTTTCTTTAAAATAATTATACTTTTATGTTCGTGAAGGAGATTAAGCAATTGAGAAAGGGTTACGATATGAACTTGTGGACGATACAAGATATTGAAGATGAGTGTAATATAAGTCACGTAACTATAAGAAAATACATACTGCTTGATATGCAAGGCAAATTATCTACAATGGAGAAAATTGCCAAAACCTTTGAGCCTTTAAAGAAAAAAGTATTAAAAAAAATCGAATCGTTATGATTACAAATGTTGAAATTAGAAAAAGTGTCCTTGTTATAGGTGCACTCAGGAGCCAATTGAGATCTAAAATGATTTCATTTATAAAGAGTGGGATAGAGGTGCATTTAATTGATATACAAATCAAGTTTAATATATCAAGATTCAAGGCTTTACAAAATTTAGCTATCTTAAAAAAAGCTGAATTAATACTTGAAGATGAAGATTCTTCTCCATTTGAATACAGAATAAATCCAGACAAAGTAGAAAATTTAGAAAAAGCAATTTCATTGATTGCTGATTAATATTTAATAAAAACATTTACGGTTATGGCTACAAAGAAAAAAGAAGAAATTAAGAAAAAGAATTACTTTCAAATCTTATCTAATTTGGATATAAAAAGATATGTCCAACGAAAAGGGAGGTTTGATTATTTGCCTTGGTCTAACGCTTGGAAAGAATTGAAAGAATTACACCCTGAAGCAACGAGAGTTGTTTATGAGGATGCCAATGGCATGAATTATCATAATGACGGAAGAACTTGTTGGGTTAAGGTTGGAGTAACAGTTAATATTGAAGGCGTTGGCTATATTGAAAATATTGACTATTTGCCTGTTCTCGATTTCAAAAACAATCCAGTACAAGTAGACGGAGTTAATTCATTTCAAGTAAATAAGACCATTTGGAGATCTACGGTTAAGGCAATAGGTATGCATGGTTTAGGCCTTTCTTTATGGGCTGGTGAAGATTTTCCAGAAGAAGAGGCAGTAAAAACGACTACTCAGCAAGCAAAGAAAAATCCTGTTCAAGAAACACCTCTTAAAAAAGCAGTAATGGGCGTTAATCATGAGCATTTTCAAAAGACATTAGATTATGTTGCAAAGGAATGTCACAAAGGCTTAGACGTTTTGATCTCAAATATTTCTAAAAGATTTAAGATAACTCCTGCGGTAGAGAAAGCAATAAACAAAGCACACAAGACCGCAATGGATTTATCGGTAGCTAGAGAATCTGAGGCAAATCAAGCTAATTAAGATGGAGGATATTAAATATAAATTCTACCCTTCATTATTAGACTCTTTGGATTGGGCTGAAAAAACAGGCAATGAGCAGCAGTTACTTGATCAAATGAACAGGGTCAGACCTAAGGAGAAAAAGGATTTAGAGCGCATGGGAAGAGGTACGGCTTTAAATGAAGTTATTGATAAGCTTTTAAAACGCAACGGGATAACGGTTGATAATGATAATAATTACATGGAGTGGGCTAATGATTTTAGCTACAGGTTTCCAAAAATGCATTGTGATAAAATCGCTAAATCTTTAAAAGGATCAAAGGTTCAATTATGGACAAATTATTATCAAGACAATGTCCTTTTTGGCGGCTATATTGATTACCTTAAAGACACGAGTGTTATTGATTTAAAGTTAAGTTTGTCATATCAAAAAGGTAACTTTGAAGACAAGGCACAAGCATTGATATATCCATTGGGTTTATCTGAAGAGGGGCATGATATATCTCAATTCGTTTATTTTATCACAGATGGAATCAAAACGGCTCAATATGAAGTTTATCCTTTTGATATAAATGAAGCACAAAAAAAACTTAGCATTAAGATCAAAAAGATGGTAGATTTTGTCGAAGCTAATAGGGATAAAATTACAGATAAGAAGATATTTGCTGAAGATATGGAATATCAGCAAGTTGATTTTGATACTCCTTTTCCTTTTGGGAAAAACAAAGATACGATAGTAGGAAGATTCTCTACTAAGCAGCTTATTTGGTGGACTGATAAATTTCAACAAGATAAATATCCCAATGGGTTCAAGAGAGGATTCATTGATTTCGCAAAAACAAAAATACATTAAAACTTATGTCAATTAATTTAGTAGTACTAACTGGAAATTTAGGCAAAGATCCCGAAATATCCGTCTTTGATAATGGAGGCAAAATGGCTCGATTTTCTATAGCTGTAAATGCTGGCTATATGGACAAAAACAGCAATACTTGGGTAGACAAAACCGATTGGTTTAATTTAGTTGCTTTTGGGTATGCTGCCACTAAAGCAGAAAGCAAGTTACAGAAAGGGACAAAGGTTTCTGTCCAAGGATCACTCAGCAATAGGTCTTGGGAAGACGCAGAAGGAAATAAAAAATACGCTACAGATATAAGGGTAGACAAGATAGCTATTCAAGGAGGCGGTATTCAATCTCAAAATAGTGCAGCTTATGCTGGTTATGAAACTATAGCAGAGATCCACAATGCGAACACTAAAGCTCTTGCAGAGACTATTGAATCTCCTGAAGATGATCTACCTTTTTAATGAAGTATAATCTAAAGAATAAGATCAAGCTGAAAATTTTAAAGCTTACGCCAATGCCTTGTATAAAAAAGAGGCATTGGTTGAGCTTAAAATTGTTAGGAAAGTTGCCACATTAAAACAGATGAGATACTTGTATTTAATATTTACTTGGGTGGCTTGCCATAGAGGCCAGACGGTAGAAGAGGTTAAGTTTGATTTTAAAAGATACTACAATCCTGAAGTATTTCAATATGAAAGCTTAAGTAAAAGAACAGGAGTAATTGAGACTTATTACAAGAGCGTAGCAGATAGCTCAATCGATACCAAGATAATGACAGATTGTATAGAGAGATATAGGAATAAAATAGTCTTAGAAGAAAATGAAGGTGATAATCCAACAGGGTTTTCAATACCATCACCAGACGATCAGAATATACACGAATGGTATTTTGAAGTCGAAAGAACAAAAGAGCTTAATAAAAACCATCTATGAATAAGAATGAAAAAAAGAAAAGATTTCACCAGATAAAAGAAGAGCTATTAAGGCTTAGGCTGGCATCTTTAATGAACGCAGGAAGATTAATTAATCTAGGTCACGGTGCAAGTCTATCAAAAAAAAAGAAATATAACTCTGATGCTCTTCACAGAATAGAGTTAATGAAGACAACTAATGAGAAGATAAAACTTCTTGTATCGGAAGCTCAACAGCTCTTTAAAGAGCTTACAGGAAGTGAGATAGAGCTTCTTGTATAATTTAATTACATTTACGTTGCAACATCATGGATAAAGACATACAATCAATAAAGGGCTGGATTCAAAAGTGCCAAAGCACCCATGATGTTGCACCAGCCCTTTTTTCACTAAACGCAACATCATGGAATATACACAAGAAGAATTAGCCTTAATTCAGAAACGAGATTTTATAGGCATATGGATACCTAAAGCTATATACTTAGACAGAGATTTATCCTTTACAGAAAAAGCTTTATTGATCGAAATTGATAGCTTAGACAACTCTAAGAAGGGTTGTTTTGCAAAGAATGAATACTTTGCTTTTTGGCTTAATAAATCTGCTGGTACCATCCAGAATATGATATCTAAATTGAAGTCAAAAGGCTTTATTGAGCAGGTCTATTTTGATGGTAGATTAAGAGGTTTGAGATCAATTTATCATACTTCAAATGAGGTAAAAGTGAGAGCAGCTCTAACGAATCCGTTAGAGCAGGTCACACGAAAACGTGTAGTAGCTCTAACGAAAACGTTAGAGCAGACCATTAAGATACGTGTGAGCTATATTATAAGTAACAATTACAAAAACATTACAAAAACAAATACAAGCGAAGAGATAGAGATTTCAAGAGAAAATGCATTCAATGTTTTTTGGAAACTATACGCTTACAGTAAGTCTAAAGATAAAGCCAAAAGGATCTTCATAAAACTAAAAGCAGAAGACATAGAGAGCATCATATCAGTAGTTGAAGATTATACGCTATCTACACCAGACAAGAAATTTAGGAAGCATCCAGCAACATGGTTGAATCAAAGATCTTGGGAGGATGAAATATTTGTACCAAAAAAGAGAACAGATTTTGAAAGTGAGATCTCAAATCAATTTAATTAATGGGCATTAGATCTCAAATATTAAGCGGTGACAATAAGCTCGGATTTCAAGTCTTTAGAGAATCATACTGGGAAGCAAGGCTTAGAGGCAAAAAACTAATTACAGACAAAAGAAATGAGTCAGCAGAAAAGTACCTTTACTTAGCTTTCAGCGCAGAAGACATTTCCGGACTCAGCTATTATTTAGCAGGTGACCAAGGACGTGGCAAGACTATACTAATGAAAGCTCTCCAGAATTTTGCTTATGATTTAAGAAGTTATAAATTTAAGTTTTTTGATTACGAGCATGAAAGACAAATGTATCTTTACAATAATAGTAATATCTTGGACCAGCTGAATCATCCTTTGATGATAATAGATGATTTGGCAAAAGATTTAGTTGCTACAGATGTAAAATTTAAAAACAGTGAATCTATAGTAGAATTAATTATTGATCACAGGTACAGGCTTTGGCAGTCAAAATCTTATGTGACACATTTTACAAGCAACTGGACTTTAGATACATTAGGAAAGCATTATCAAAGCAGATCAATTAATAGGCTTAGAGAAATGACTACAGAAAAAAAATATCAAGGATCGAAAGATTACCGTTTAATAGTAAAAAAAAATAAATGATTTACAATAGACATGCATATGTTACTCCTACTCATTTTGTGGTAAAATTAAAAGACGAGCCAAGAATAGTTGCAAAGGTGCCAATTAAATCAGCATTTGATTTATTTCCAACAATGGTGTCAACATGCGTGTTAGAAAAAAGTAAAGGTGAATCATTTTGCAATTTACCGTTTAGTAAAAAAGAGTTAGGTAAATTAGAGGCTTATGTTTAATCCTGACCCAAAGAAAACAAAGAGAGTGAAGGGTCAATCTGGCAAGATTAATGCAAAACTTGTTACTCGTAAATGTGAAAACAAAGAATGCTCTAATAGTTATCAAAGAATGAATAATGACACCAAGATCAGATGGTGTAGCTATGATTGCGCAATACAGATATCAAAACAAAGGCTTCTTACAAAAAAGAAGAAAGAAGAGAAAGATGACAGGATTAGAATTAAGAAAGAAAAGCTGGACATCAAGTCAATAACTGCTTGGAAGAATGACTTACAGGTTGTTATTAATAAAACTGTAAGGCTTATAGATAAAGATTATGCTTGCATAAGTCACCCGTCTTGGGGTCGCTTGAGGTGGGACGCTGGGCATTACTTTTCAGTGAAAACTTCAAGTGATTTGCGTTTCAATTTTCATAACATACATAAACAAGGAAGTACAGCAAATGAAAATGTAGGCGGAGGTCCAGATTATCTTATTGGCTTAAGAAATAGATATGGAGACGAATATGCTGAATTTGTATTAGGTTTAAAATTAGAATGGAAAGGGATAGGCAAGAGGCTTTATACGATTGAGAATATTAGGAAAAAATACTTACCAGCAGCTAGGTTTCTTCTTAGAGAAATAAAAAAAGGAAAACAATTTACAAGAGACGAATGTAACGAGATGATAGGAATTTACATAAACGAAAATAAGTAAACATGTGTGGTAAAAAGGCTTGGAGAAAAAAATACCCTATCAAGGCAGCATATCAAACGTTGAAATATAACGCTAGAAGAAGAGGTAAAACATTTACTATCAGTTTTGAATACTTCAAGGCCTTTTGCTTTGTCACTAATTATCATAAAAAAAGGGGAAAACGAAAAGATTGTTATTCAGTAGACCGCATCAACCCTGAGCTTGGTTACGTTGAAGGTAACATAAGGTCGATAACAATGAGTGATAATGTAAGGAGAGTACACTATGCAATATGGGATGACAATGAAAAACAAATGAAATATTGGCATGAATTAATAACGAAAGAGATGGATAATCAGCGATTAGCTTCTGTCCCCTTTTGATCTTAATTTTGTATATTGTGAATCAATTAAAGTAGATGGCAAAAATAATCAAGAACAGGGTAAAAAAGACAGGTCTTGTTGACTGGAAGAAGGTTAAAGATTTGCAGCCACCAAATACCAAAATTCAATATAATTTTGAAGCACTTGTTTCTCTTATAAAAAAACATGGCATAGCAAAGGCCTCAGATGTTTGGGAAGATCCAAAAACAGGAGATATATTTTGGGTTGATGGCCACACTAGACAAAAGGCATTCAAACAGTTAATAAAGGAAGGCTATAAGATTCCCGCTAAGATTCATGCAGTTTATGTAAATGCTAGGAGCAGAGAGGATGCTATTAAACTTTTGATTGAAGTGCATAACATAAAACAAAACCCTATCAATCAAGAGAGCCTTTATAAATGGCTCGAAGTAGAAGAGATCGATATTGAGACAATAGAAGCCGAGGTTATTCACATAGAAGAAGTGATTCCAGAAATGTCTAAAGCAGACATGAAGAAGTTTTTCAAAAAAGACAAGAATGAGAAAGGAGAAGTGTTTTATAAATTCACTTTAAAATACTCAGAAGAGCAGTATAATGAAATGCTTGAAAAGGTAGAGGGATTTGATGGAACGAAGGAGGAGTTGTTTTATACGCTTTTGTTGAATCAAGAATAATTGAACATCTATCTTGCTACGCTACGGCCAAAGAGGGTAGCAGTGGATATTAAAAGCTCAGCATTTATGCATGAACATGAGAGGGGTTAAGAAACGCAATACATGGACCACTACCTCTAAACTCTTAGGTAACTTTAGAGAACCAGAGGTAAGACAAGAGTTCCTTCAATTTCACAACAGCGAGATATGAAAAAATAATCATTTGCAAAAATTAGAATCACAGTTATGACAATAAATGAAATTAATAGACTTGAGTATGGTTTATATCGGATATACTGGAAAGACGGGAAAAGCACAATAGCCTTTGTTGGTCCTTTTAATGAGTGTGGCCGACCGATGAAAGTATGGATAGCTGAAGTGGATTATTTAAACACTGGTAATATAGGTTTTAAGTATAGTTATTGCGGCCAGAAACACAAACTAATGGAAAAGGTTGAGATTATTGATCTTGAAAAGAAAGAGGTCCAAAACCAAGAGAGTGATAATCGGATCTTAAGTGAAGACCTAAAAGGAAGGATCAAGGTAGACGGCTTACCATTTGAGATAGGAGATTCCTTCTGGACCATATGTAAAGCAACTTTTAAGCCAAAACAAATGTTTGTAGATAAGATCAATATTCGATTGAATTCCATGGACACATGTTTTGTCGTTATCATTTCAAGATCTGAAGAATATGATTTAAATAATTGCTATAAGTCAAAAAAGGATCTCATAGACTCGTTCAATTAAAAATTACCCATGGCAAAAAGAAGTGAAAAGAAGCAGATTTATATCAGATGGATCATAGATCAAATGAAGGTAGACCCTAGTTTGTCTAAGAAATTATTGAAGGCAAAATTTATCAAAAAGTACAAAATAGGAGATGGGGCGTTCAGAAACTACTATAAGATAGCAGAGCCTCAGTTTCAAGAGATGATTAGGGTAATGAGAGAAGCGGAAGATATAGCAGCCATAGAAGCTTCAGTAACAGACATAAGAGCTGGTATTCATTCCAAAGCAGAGGTTAGAATGAAAGTCCAGGAGAAGATAGAAGCCTTAGAGAATTTAATCATCAGTCAAGCTATATCTATTCACTGGAGAACAGTCAAAGCGATCAAGGCAATAAATGGTCAACCGGCTAAGCCAGCAAGAATAGTAGCAGAGAAAGTCAAAAGAGAGTTATCACCTACAGAGATAAAAGGTTATTATTCAGAGCTGAGGGGCTGGTACAAGGAGCTTTGCCTATTAGGTGGATACTACGATCCACTCAAGGTAGATCATTCTTCAGTCGACCTTAGGGATGTTTTTGCTAATGTCATGATAGGGGACCAAGAACTAAAACATTAATGAGTTGCAGCAATTTAAATGGATTGAGTCTGGACACCCTAAGATTAGGGAAGTGTTTCAAACGCTCTTCAATGACGACGATATCATTTCGCTTGGCATTGGAGGGGGCGGAGGTGGAGGCAAGACGTTCACAGGTTCAGCGTGGGCTTGGACTGAATGCTGTAGATACTCGAATTTTGCTCATGCCTTTTGCAAGACAGACCTTAAAAATGCCAGACGGACCATATTACAGACCTATGGAGAGTTTTGTCGAAAATTTAATATCCATGAAGCGTGGAGAGGAAACTATGACAGGTTCTACGATGCGATTGTTTTCCCTAACGGATCTAAGATCTACTTCATTGATCTCAAGCACTATCCAGTAAAGTTTCCGCTTGCTGATAATCTAGGGGGTTACTTATTGAATAGCGCAGTAGTAGATGATAGTCCAGATGTTAAAAAAGTAGTTATAGAGAAGCTCTACACAAGGATCAATAGGAACATAATCTATAAGTCAGACGGCACACTTTATAAAGGCAAGATCTTAGAAACCTTCAACCCACACAAAGGTAGAGTTAAGTCATTATTCTACAATCCATATAAAAAGAAAACAGAGACCAAAGAGAGGCGATTTATCCCAATGATAGTCACTGACTGGCTCAAGCATAAAGATTACTTTCTTAGAACTTCGAATATTCATCCAGAAGATGAAGGTACCTGGTATGCTGATTATATCAGAACCCTTCTGACACAATCTTATGAAACTCAGCAGAGATTGCTCTATGGTGACTTTGACTACGACGATAGACCGCAAGCTATGTTTAGCTACCAAGCTGTCACGAACGCCTTTGAGAGGTCCGCAAAAACAGTTCCTAATTGGAGATTACTATCTATAGATCCAGCTTATACGGGAAAGGATTCTATGGTGATGACAATATTCAGGGGCTTTGATCACATTGAGTACATCATACAGACAGATGACAAGCTTGAACCTCATGAAGTAGAAGCAAGGGTTAGAGAAGTCATGGAGAAGTTTAACATACCAGCAAGCAACGTTGTCTTTGATGCCGATGGTACAGGCAGACACCTAACGGCGATTACAGGGACCAAAAGATTTCACGGTGGAGCAGCGCCAGTTGTAAAGAAGTCAGATAAAGAGAAGAACGAAAAGCAAAAGCAATACGACAACCTCAGAACCCAATGCTACTATACATTGGCCGAAGATTTCAAGAACGGTATTATAACTTCATCAGAGCAGCCCAAGAGGTACTTAGAAGAAGTCAAACAAGATCTATCTATCTGGGAAAAGACAAAGATCGATGATGACAAAAAGTTCTTTATGAATAGTAAGGCATTAGCTAAAGCAGGGAATGGGGGAAAGTCGCCAGATTTCTCTGACAGCCTTATGATGTCACGCTGGCTGAAGATGTTATTCTCAAGTAAGCTTTCTAAATGGAAACCTGCTTCTGCTTAAAATCTGTCACAACTATATTATAAATACGTGACAAAAAATGAAGAATGTATCTCTATAATTTGTTTTAAACAAAAAAGTATATTATATTTATATAGTCAATTACAAAAACATTTACCAATGAGTGACGAAGAAATGATAAACGATAAAATTATGTCAGAAAATAAAGGCATATGGACAGAAGAGCAGCAAAACATCAGGCAGTTAAATAATCTAATTGATTACGAGGGAAGAAGCTGTAAGGGTTGTAATTGGTCAGGATATGAAGAAGGTGCAGATTTTATAACCTGTGGCCATCATTATGGAAACTTTAGATCAGATAGTTATTGTTCTTATTGGACTGATCCAGGAGATAAAAATTTACTTTCTTTTAAAAAGAGAAGAAAGGAAGAGATGAAGGCTAAGTATGGTCTATGAAAAAAATAAAGCCTAAAAGTAGGCTTTTAAAATAAACAGAATGTTAATCGGGCTGATTGTATCTTATCGGTTCTTGGAAAGACAAACTAATTGTATCAGTAACATTAAGTTAGTGTTTATTTGAACTTAGTATAGGTCAAGTACGGTATAAACGAACCTCTCACGTTTTCTGTAGGTATTTTAGTTTTGATTACTTGGGGTCAACTGCTTAGGGAGACAAGATACTTGATCAAATATTTAATTAAAGCTAATTGAGCTGGTTACCTTAAGTATGGAAGGGCAGGCCAGTATTTTTTTCAATAAAAATTCGCTATCTTGGAAGTACAATTGCTTTCAGATTGTTTAGTCAGTCGCTTGGGATGGCGGCTGGCTATCTTTAAAAACATTGAATAGATGAGAGGTGCAATAATAACATTAAGTAATAACGGTGGATGGTTCTTAACTATGGACGGTAATTTTAATATAAACGGAAGGGACAGGTTAGAAGATCTTCATGTAGGCATGTTCTGGCCTTTGGGTAACATTTTTAAAGGACCAAGTCTATATATAAATAAAGTGGAGATATTTGATAGCTATGAAGAGGCTGAGACTGAAATGGTGAAGCGGTGCCTAAATATCAAACATCCGGTAACAGATAATTAATCACAGGGAATTAAAAGTAGTTACCTGTTTTATTTATTAGACGGAGCGTAGAACCCACTGATACCGATAGGCTCGGTGGGATATAAGCGACTCCCGTTACACTTATACTTTAAATAATTTTGACATTTTGAAACTTTCATCAAAACAATACGTTTAATATATTGAATGCTTAAATCTTTTAAATACCGTATTTCACCTACTGAGGCACAAAAAGTGTTAATCCATAAGCATATTGGCTGTTCTCGTATGGTTTTTAACTTAGCCTTAGAAACTAAGAACATGGCGTATCTTGGTAATAAGGTTAATCTATCTGTATTTGATTTGATTAAGCAGTTACCTGACCTCAAGAAGGAATTTGAATGGTTAAAAGAAGTCAACAGCCAATCTTTACAGCAATCTATACAGAATATGGATATTGCTTTTAAGAAGTTCTTTAAAGGTGCGGGTTTCCCTAAGTTCAAGAAGAAATCTAATCGTGGTTCTTTTTGTGTTCCGCAAAATGTAAAAATAGAAGGTGGTAGGTTGGTTATACCAAAGTTTAAAGGAGGTATTAAAATCAATCTCTATAGACAAACTAAAGGAGTTTTAAAAAGAGCAACTATTAGCGTAACCCCTACTGGTAAATATTTTGCTTCAATACTATGCGACACCTTGGAACAAAAGCCTACTAAGGTTAAGATAAAAGAGTCTTCCACTATAGGGGTGGATTTAGGGATAAAAGATTTTGCTATAACATCAGAAGGTGAAGTATTTGAAAACCCTAAATACCTTAAGAGTTCTTTAGCAAGACTCCAATATGCACAAAGAAGATTATCAAAATATAAAGGCAAACGATCAAGATTGAAGGTTGCCAAGCTACACGAAAAAGTAGCAAACAAACGCAAAGATTTTTTACATAAACTTTCAAGTGAGTTAGTCAAGAACCACGACACAATTGCACTTGAAACATTAGCAGTAAAAAACATGGTTAAAAACCACAAATTAGCACAAGCTATAAGTGATGCAAGTTGGTCAACTTTTGTAACTATCTTAGAATACAAATCTGATTGGTATGGAAAAAACATCCTACGCATAGGGCAATTTGCACCATCGAGCAAGTCTTGTTCTTGTTGTGGGACTATCAATAAGGAACTACAACTAAAAGACCGCGAATGGACTTGTAGTGGTTGTTCTACCGTATTACATCGTGATGTAAATGCTGCTATCAATATAAAATCTTTTGCATTAAAAAATATTCTATCTGGAACGGATAGAAAAAATCAAGGAGAGCTGCCGACATTAGTTGGAGTTTCGACCCTTGAAGCTCATCCCATCGCCTCTGGCGTGGGTGAGTAGTTCACAGCTTAACTTGCGTTAAACACGTATGCAGTAATACTCAAAGAGATTAAAGCAGTTGATGAAAAGTTATCGACTGCTTTATTTTAGACTAAAAAGAAATTTCATGATTCTATGCTTACGGGTGCATAGGTTCTTATGTTGGTGCTGGCGGTACTTCACACTGCCGTCAGCTTTTTTTAAATAGCAGGTTTTCATTCATTTGTTTATAAGGGACCAGCACCTAATTCTGGTCCCTTTCTTAAAAGGGTTTTATAGTGATGTTTAATATGATTCGGTCAAGTGATTTAATTTGCTTGACCGTTTTTCTTTAAAAGAAGTAAAGATATATTTGTTTTAAAGCAAAATAGTCGTATATTTAAGTAACGAAAAAATTAAAATAAAATGAATAAAAGATACACAGCAATTTGGAACAATGAAAATCCAGAACTTATTAATTGGGAATTGCGCTCAAAAGGAATTAGCGTATTCGACATCATCGCATTAGATGAAAACGAAGCAAGACAGCTAATTACTGAAAAAGGATACAATCCAGATGATTATACTTTAGAGCGTGACTATGCAGACAAAGACCAAAAGGGTAGAGGATTCAAGAAAGGTATTAGATACTGCTAAGAAAGTTTTGTTTTAAAGCAAAAGAGTATTATATTTAAGTAACGAAACATTTTAAACATTTACAATATGGAAATCTTACTTACAAACTACAATCCAATTAGCAAAGAGCAACTGAAAACGATCTCGAATGAAGTCAGGCCAGTACTTGGAATGATAGGCTTTGATAACATCAATCAATATTTAATGTCAGAGTACTCTACAGCGGTAACTGAGGCAATAGGAGAGACGCCTACAACTTGGAAGACCTTCAAGCAATGGAAAGAAGAAGGAAGCAAAGTCATCAAAGGAAGTAAAGCATTTAAAGTGTGGTCATCTCCTAAGAAAGTAGCAAAGAAGGACAGCAAAGAGGATGATAAGAAAAGCACATATTTTTTCACCTGTAATTTATTTTGTGAATTTCAAGTAGAAGCGATATGATTTTCTTAGATAAAGTGGTAATCTGGAGAGTCATATACAACTGGTATGTGACTTCCAGCAAAGAAGAAAATTATAGTTCAGTGACAGTTGGGTTTAATGGGGTTACTGAGATTAAGTATATTGAAGACTACTATGCAGCACACTATGAAGACGGAAAGATCTTGTGTATCTACAATCCAAATACAGTAGAAATTAAACCTGTTGATTCATCTGAAAAACAAAAGCCAACAAATGTTTCAGAAAAGCAAAACACTCCTTATTGGTGCTTCTGTCCTAAGCCAGAAATTCAAGAAAATGATATTTGTAAAATATGCGGCTATCATAGCCCTCCATTTTAATTAAACAACTAATCATGAAAAGAGATACAATATTATCAAAGATAAGGAAGCTGCTCTCACTATCAGAGAGCAGCAACCCAAATGAAGCAGCCCTGGCATTAAGGAGGGCAAGGGATCTGATGGATAAATATGACCTATCGGACCAAGACATATCTTACAGTGAGATAAACGAAAAGAGCACAAATAGCCACATGAATACAATGAAAGTTCCATCATATGTAAATATGCTTGCTTGGATGTGTGCTGACTTATTTAGATGTAAGCTATTGATAGATAGAAATATTAAATCAGTAAGAAGAATCAGAAAGAGAAGAAATGTCGGTCAGATCGGTCATTACAATGCAAAAATAGCAGAAGCAAGATTTAGATTCATAGGGATTGATTTAGACGCTGAGGTTTGTGCTTATACATTTGATGTATTATACAGGAAGTTAATTAAGAGCAAGTCTACTTACATGGCAGGAGAAGGATATACAAGGAGCGATCTAACGATAATAAGAAACTCTTATGCAGTAGGATGGGTAAAGGGAGTTAGAGGCAACATAGAGCACCTTATACCCGCTGAGATAGAAATAGACCAGCAAGGGGTCGGTGGTGAGATTATAAAAGTTAATCCTCTGGTAGTGTATGTAGACAACTTAACTACAGGGATGGAGAAGCCAAGAGACTATTTAGTTAGTCAAAGATTTCAAAGGGAAGGACATAAAGAAGGATCTAAGGTTCAGGTAAACAAAGCGACTAAGGAAGGTCAAAGAAATAATCAAAAACATTTATCATGATAGAACAGTACGAAATATTTCTAGGAATAATTATCGTTGCTATGATAGCAAATCTAATTTATTATTTGTCAGGACTAAAAAAAATTAAATCAAATTCAGGAGAAAAAGGTCAATACATAAGCAAGGATATATTATTAAGTATAGGCATGAAGATCGAAGAAGAATTTGCTCATGGAGATTATTATACTGAGAGATTTAAAAAAGGACCAATATTTGTAGATTTGGACTATCCAAGAAACGATCGATCAAAGCCAGAGACTTGGGATTTTTTAATAGCTGACATAGATGCAGCTCTTAAGATACCAGTAAAAGATCTGGAAGCAATTATTAATGTATTTAAATATAAATAATTTGCTTTAAAGCAAAAAGTATTGTATCTTTAGGTTATAATTAAAACATTTACAATGATCAATATCAATACTGACAACGCTAGATACCATCTAAACCTACTTAAGCCTTTTCAGGCAGCTAGGTTAGTAATTGCTGCTTTGCAAAATAAAGACATTATAGATCATTATAGCACTATAAGTAAGATTAAGAATAAAAGCTTACATATGGTGCTTGCGACAAAGCCACCATTACTTAGCAAGCTTCATTGGTATGGAGGTTTATTTTTTGTTATGATGCACTCTCATGAATTAAAGATTAGCCCTAAAAGATATTTTCACTTAAAGATGGGTGGTGGTACTACTGTAATCACTTGGTACCGCTCAGAGACTGAAGCAGTTGATGATTTAAAGGCGAAAGGTTATCTGATCTCTAAAGGCAATACAAGCACTTGAGGATAGTACAGGCAAATATGTTAAGTTAGTTTAAGTTGAATAGTAAATAAATCGTTAATTAAAAAATAAAATCAAAAATGACTACAAAAGAATTTAAATTTAAAAATGGAGACTTAGTTAAAGAAAAAATAACAGGATTTGTTGGCACAATAGTAGGTAGCGTTTACTACTTGACTGGATGTAATCAATACTTAGTAACAGCTAAAGCAGAGAGTAGATTCAAAGAAGCTGTCTCTATCTGGTATGATGAAGGAAGACTTGAATATTCAGGGGTTTCCGTCCAAGAAGATGAAGTGAAAAGTAAGAAAAACGGATCTGACATTGCACCACCTATTAAATAAGTGATTTGTTTTAAAAAAAATTAATTTATATCTTCACGCTAAACATTTACAAATGAAGCCAGCTAAAATAATGTGGACCGCGATAATAGCAGCCTTAACGCTGTTAATGGATATTTCGATGTACATAAATACAATGGAATGGATAGAGGTTAATAATGAAGCTTGTACGGCTATTTACAAGAGCTTCTATCCTTTGACTGAATGCGTTATGAACCATAATCCATATGTAATTACATTTGCTATCGTAGCTGCTGTTAGCATAGCTGTATGGACAAAGATCTTTATTGATTTAATTCCAAACATAAATAGATATGTAAACAATCTATTTGCCTCAAGAGATGAGGTATCAGATGATCACCTTTCTTTGATAAAGGAGATAGCACAGCACAATTATAAATCTAATGGTTGGAATAAAAAGACGGTTACTGAATTTGTTGAGAGCTGTTTTCAAGAATACCTTGAAGAGATACGAGAGAGAGAAGATATAGAAGTGCTGGAGCTTAAAGATTTCACTAGGGAATTGATGTACGTAGAAGAGATTACCAAAACACATTAAAATAATACCTTATGATAGGTGAAGGGAGAGCGTTGTTGATTCAGCAAAAGACCAGACAAAAAATTAAAAAGAAAATGGATAAGCTGGACATTAACAGTAAATCCTTGAGCGATTCGATAGGGGTCAATCCAAGCGTATTGCATAATTTTCTTGTAAAAGAGAAAGGGATAAAATTCAATACATTAATCAGAATATTTCTGGCTCTTGAGATTAAGCGGCTGGATTTGTTTTAAAAAACTCTGGTAAATAAAATCTTATGATAACAACACTATTAATTATTATTGCTTGCTTTATTGCATTCAGGGCTGGCTTTAAAGCTGGTTATAATGATTGCGAAGAGGTTCACAACCAAGCAATATTAGAGCAGATAGAAAAAGTTAAAAAAGAATTTGAGCACATAGATCGGGCAGGAAAATTATTTGAAAAAGAAAACCAATAGATGGCAAATTTAAAATTTATGACTACTTGGCCTGAAGCTATGGGTGGTGGCGAAACATTGTTTCCTGAAAAAGTCATGGCTTCAAGGCTTAATGATCAAGTCAGTACAGAATGGATATTATACGAAAAGCAAAGAGAAGGACCACCAGTTCAATTAATGTCTTTGGTTCCAAAGATTCATACCATAAATAAAGGCAATAGATGGAAGGCAGGAGACCTTATTCATCCAGAGGTATGGTTAGATCAGCCTTATAGATCAAAAGTCTTTCAATTTCACAGGGCCTTCAAGTGCACTGGAGTTCAGAATATTTCAATTTTAAATGTTATTGGCGGACTTACTTTTAGAGCTAAAAGGGTTGTTGTAGATAAAAAGACTCTTGATCGCAAGAACTTAAAACAGCTTGCAGTATTCGATGGCTTCGATGACATAGGTCATTTCTTTAAGTACTTCAATGAAGATTTTGAAGGGCAAATTATTCACTGGTCCAAAAATAGATATTAGTTATGATGGAAGATGCAAGATTATTATTTTACATCTCGGCAACTGTAATGTGCTTGCTTTCGATTACTTTGAATTGTGTAAATCTTTACTTTAATGTAAAGAAGCATAAAGCTAAAGACAAGACATTGGATTTGCTGTTATACATAAAGGGCAATGTCAATATATTGATGCACGAATTTAACCATATATCTAGCTACATAACCCGTATCAATAAATCTGATAATTTATGGACCAAAGAAAATGAGAAGTCAGTTGAAGAAATCAAGGAGGTCCTCACAAACAAGGATTCATTTAAATATACACATGTTCCATACAATGAGTATATGGCACAAAGGGGCTTTATTGTGCCAGCAGGTAAGCCATTCAAGCCACCAAAAGGCATGGTGCTCTACATGACCGTTGAAGCAGACACAAGTGGACTTGATGAGCAGGAATAATCATACATATTAGTGGATGGAAAATTATAACGTTCGTGTGAGGTACAAACATGATCCTATTATATATTACTATACACAGTAAGATAACAACCAATGAACTTTAAAAATGATATAATCTCAGGTACAACTTGTCCGTACTGTGGCTGCAAATCTAAGTATGTAGACAGCTCAGTGATATACGGCAAGAGTTATGGGATGGTTTATATGTGTGAGCCGTGTGATGCTTTTGTAGGCGTTCACCACAAGACAAGTAAGAAAGCACTTGGAAGATTAGCTAATCGAGAACTAAGAGAATGGAAAAAGAAAGCACATGCCCACTTTGACCAATTATGGAAACGAGGACTAAAAAAAGGAAGAAAAAAGCACGAAGTACGAAACTCAGCCTACAAGTGGTTGGCAAATGAGTTGGGCATAAAAGTAGAGCATTCT
>Ga0209828_1001384_pt1 | contig 22053 bp, 20 predicted proteins | sample MaitaG_FD_187429 | JGI IMG/M metagenome (GOLD analysis project Ga0209828, IMG submission 187429) | Marine algal microbial communities from Maine, USA - Maine_Asex2 metaG (SPAdes) (version 2) | ecosystem: Host-associated > Algae > Red algae > Unclassified | place: Maine, USA | collected 2015-01-05
TCCGCTCGAAAAGTGGACCAACGATCAGTATTACCAGTTCGCGAACCTGTTCGCGCGCGTTCGGGCCAAAGGGTGGGGCGGCGACGCGCGCAACGGCGACGGCATTCGCTCCCTGTTCGTCGAGTCGAGTGGTGACCTCATCCAACCGCGAACCGGCAAGCCGCAAGCGCCGGCACCGCTCGATGCCCCCGCGCTTGATCCCGACGATCCCGGCGACCGCCGCGAAGCGCTCGCCGATTGGTTGGTCGATCCCGAAAATCCCTACTTCACCCGCTCCATCGCAAACCGCGTCTGGGCCGCCTTTCTCGGACGCGGCATTATCGAGTCGGTCGACGATATTCGATTGTCCAACCCCGCCTCGAACGAACAACTGCTATCGACGATCTCCCAGCATCTGGTCGACCACGACTACGATTTGAAATCGCTGATGCGCCTGATTTTGCAAAGCGAAACGTACCAGCGTAACACCGCCGCGGAAGAGGCCGGCAATCCACGAAGCTTCGCCGCCTACCCGCCGCGCCGCCTGATGGCCGAAGTACTGCACGATGCCATCGTCGATGTGACCGCGGTTCCATCCAGCTTCAACCGAATCACCCTATCCGACGGCAGCACCCAGGAGACCGAGTTCTACAAACCCGGAACACGTGCCTTACAACTCTACGATTCGGCCGTGTCCTCGTACTTCCTGAAGACTTTTGGACGCAACGCCCGCGAGATCACCTGCGAGTGCGAACGCACCGGCAAACCGAGCATGGTGCAGGTGCTGCATCTGTCCAATGGCCAGACACTGAACCAAAAATTGTCGGACAAGAAGAGCCGGGTGGGGGAACTCTTGAAGCTAAAAGATGCCGGCTTGGTGGAGCAGAGTTACCTCCTCTGCCTCTCCCGAATGCCAAGCGAGACGGAGGCGAAAGGCTTGCTCGATCTGCTGGCCAAAACGCCGGCCGCCGAACGACGCGCCGCCGTCGAGGACCTGCTATGGGCCTTGATGACCAGTCGTGAATTCCTGTTCCAACACTGAGCCGATGAAGACGTTGTTCGTTCTCCTGTTCTGTGGCGCCGCCGTTTGTTCGGCGGGCGTCGACTTTCATCACGATGTCGCGCCGGTACTTCGGCAGTACTGCGCGGGCTGCCACAACCATGACGAGGCGGAAGGGGATTTGTCGCTCGAGTCCTTCGCGTCCTTGCTTGAGGGCGGCGAGTCGGGCGACGCGATTGTGCCCGGCAAGCCTGACGACTCTTTGCTCCTGCAGACGGTTCTCAAGTTGACGAAGCCGAAGATGCCGCCGCGCAAAGAGCCGCAGCCGAGTCCGGACCATATCGACACGCTGCGCCAGTGGATCGCCGACGGCGCGCCGGGTCCGGCGGACCCGAACCACTCTATTCTCGCCGAGCTTTCGGTGCCCGTCATCGCCGCTGCCGCCAGCTTCCGCGAACCCATTACCGCCCTGCAAGCGAGTCCTAAGCCGGGTCGCGAACGACTCGCCATCGGCCGGTTCGGCGCGGTCGAACTGGGTCCGTGGCGACTCGGCGATCTGCCCGGCAAGGTGAACGATCTCGCGTTTTCCGCGGATGGTTCGCTGCTCGCGGCCGCGACGGGCATCACCGGCCTGCGCGGGATGGCCCAACTCTGGGATGCGACGAGTGGCCACCGCCTCGCCCAGTTTGGCGGACATAACGACATTCTCTACGCCGTGGCCTTCTCGCCGGATGGCAGCCTGCTTGCGACCGCCGGTTATGACAGGGACATCAAGCTCTGGAATCTAGGCGACACGTCGCTGGTTCGAACCTTTTCTGGACATAACGGAGCGGTGTATGACCTCGCGTTCAGTCCGGATGGAACCGCGTTGGCGAGCGCCAGCGGCGATCAATCGGTGAAGCTGTGGCGGGTGGCGGACGGCGAGCGCCTCGACACGCTCGGTCAACCGGAGGGCGAACAGTTCGCGGTCGTGTTCACCCCGGACGGGCGCCATGTGCTGTCGGCTGGCGCGGACAAGCGAATTCACCTGTGGCGATTCTTGAGCAAAAAGAAGCCTGCGATCAACCCGCTGCTTGTTTCGCGTTTTGCCCATGAGGACGAGGTGACACAACTCGTGGTCCGGCAAGGAACAGCAATCTCAGCATCCGCCGACGGCACGGTTCGAACCTGGTCGCTGCCTGATCTCAACTTGCTTGGCACGGTTGCCCAAACCGCCATACCTGCCGCCCTTTCCGACGTGGGAAGTGCCGAAAATACTGCCGCTGCCATCTGGGTCGGCCGGATGGATGGCCGCCTCGAACGCATCACCCCAAACGCTTCGGGCCCGGCTGAAACCACCTTGCCGCCAGTGCCGAAGATCTTGGCCAAAGCGCCGAGGGGAACGCCTTCCCCGAACGAAACCGAACCGAACGACACGCCCGGCTCGGCGCAGTGGATCGCGGAAAGCGGCGAGCTGAAGGGCCACATTCAAATCGCTGGTGATGCCGACTTCTATCGGTTCGAAGCCGGGCAGAAGAGGCTGGTCCTCGAGGTCGACGCGGCGCGGGCGAAGTCTCCGCTCGACGCAAAAATCTCCGTCCTGTTCGCCGACGGAACACCGGTCTTGCGGACGCGGCTGCAGGCGGTCCGCGAATCGTGGCTGACCTTTCGCGGCAAGAACTCGACCACGGCCACCGATTTTCGCCTGCACAATTGGCGGCGCATGGAACTCAACGAACTGCTCTACATCAACGGCGAGGTGCTGAAACTCTGGCATTATCCGCGTGGCCCCGATTCGGGGTTCATTGTCTATCCCGGACGCGGCAATCGCCGGACCTACTTCGACACCTCCACCCGCACCCATCCGCTCGGCCAACCCGCCTATATCGTCGAGCCCTTGCCGCCCGGCGCAGCCCCGGCTGCGAACGGCCTGCCGGTGTTTCCGGTGTACTACGAAAACGACGACGACGCCTGGCAGCGCCACCAGCGCGACGCCAAACTGTTCTTCACTCCGCCCGCGCCCGGTAGCTATCTGGTCCGGATTGAGGACGTTCGTGGTAAAGGTGGCAAGGACTACAAATACACCTTGCGCCTGCGCGAACCGCAGCCCGATTTCAGTGCCAGTCTGACTCCTTGGAAGGGCGGCATCGCGCCGGGCAGTGGCAAGGAGTTCCGCGCGTCGGTCATCCGCGAAGACGGATTTGAAGGACCGGTCCGGATCGAGTTCGGCAAATTACCGGAGGGCTTTGACAGTACCGGCCCGGTGGTCATCGAGGCAGGGCAAATCTTCGGCGAAGGCGCGGTCTACGCGGAGGCTGACGCGGAAAGTCCGCTTGGGGAAAAGCGTTCGGTCAAGGTGTTCGCGGTGGCGACGATTGACGGCAAGGAGGTTCGCAAGCCCTTGAAAGATCTCCCGGGCATCTTCGTTGGCGAGAAGGCGAATTTGCGCGTGCTGCTCGACGAGGAACTGGTGATCGCCCCGGGCGAGACTGTGACCACGCGGCTGCGACTCGTTCGCGACGGCATGAAGGGCGCAGTGTCGTTCGGCAAAGAGTTCGCCGGACGCAACATGCCGCACGGAGTTTACGTCGACAACATCGGCCTCAACGGCCTGTTCCTGCTCGACGGCCAAAGCGAACGCGCGTTTCAGATCACCGCTGCTCCCTGGGTGAAAGAAGCGCAGGTGATGGCCTTCATCAACACGGGTTCGGGCGGTGGACAGGCCTCGAGTCCGATCCGGTTGACGGTGCGGAAGAAGCTTTGAGCAGGCGGTCGCGAGGCGAAATCGGGATCTAGGCGTAGAGCTCAGCGAGAGTCAATCGGACCTCGATGCCAGGGAGGTGAAGGGTTGCATCAGCGCCTTCGACGACTTGGGCTTCAAAGCCTTCCGGCCCGCGATGATGCACGATCGCGCGTTCGGTGTCTTGTTCGAGAAGGACGTAGGTGTCCAGGGAGGGAATGCTGAGATAGGCGTCCTTTTTCTCGGTCTGATCGGTTCGGCGTGTGGACGGACTGAGAACCTCGATGATCACAACGGGATTGCCCTGAAAGGTGTCGCCGTTGCTGCCGCCCGCCATGGCGAACACAGCGCCCGCGTCATATTCGTGTCTAACCTCGGAGTCCAATTCCCCCGAGAGGTAGGCGGTCTCCGAGATGAAGGCGATGTGCTTGGCTTCACTCATGGTCCTATCCTGCCACAACGCGGTCGCGTGTCATTTGGTGTCGCCGAACACCACGGAGGTGAAATCTCCTCTCGGATTTTTGTTTACGGTAGGCGGTGCCAATCGACATGAACGGCCCATGATCAATCCCGAACGCGCCACCCAGCACCTCCTCGACCTCCTCGGCATCGAAGGCCTCAGCGGCAAGGAGGGGCCGGTCGCCGAGGCGGTGATCGAAAAGTTGGTCGCCGCTGGTTGCGATCGTTCCTGGATCTCGTTCGACAAGGCCAACGAGCAGATTCCCGGCGACTACGAAATCGGCAACTTGATCGTGCAGATGCCGGGGACGGTCGCTGGCGACCGCCTGATGTTTTCCGGACATATGGACACGGTTCCGGTAACCGTCGGGGCGATTCCGCGGATCGAAGGTGATCGGATCGTCTCCCAAGAAGGCGTCGGACTCGGCGCGGACAACCGTACCGCCGTGGCCGCCCTGATCGTGATTGCCGAGACGCTGCTGGCGGACAAGATCGACCACCCGCCGATCACTTTGTTGTTCACGGTGGGCGAGGAAGTGGGACTGTGGGGCGCGCGCTTCGTTGACCCCGCTGACCTCGGCAATCCGGTGATGTGTTTCAATTCCGATTCCGGAGATCCCAACGAACTGTGTACGGGCGCGATAGGCGCCGACCGCTGGGCGCTCGATATCCACGGCATTTCCTCGCACGCCGGCGTTCATCCGGAAGACGGGGTGTCGGCGACCTTGATTGCAGCCCGTGCCATTGCCGACATGTCAGCCAAAGGCGTGTTTGGTAAAATCGACCTGGACGCAAGGCTGGCCACTTCGAACGTCGGCATCATCAAGGGCGGGCAGGCGACCAACGAGGTCAACCGCCATGTGTATGTGAAAGGCGAGTCGCGTAGCCACGACGCGGCATTCTTGATCGAGGTGACGGCGACCATCAAGGACTGCTTCGAACGCGCGGCGCGTTCGGTGACCAACGCCGCCGGGGACTGCGGTTCGGTCGAGTGGAACTGCGACCAAGACTACCAATCCTTTGCGATTTCCGACGACGCGCCGGTAGTGCAGCGGGCGATGGAAGTCGCGCGGTCCATCGACCTGTCGCCCTTCACCAACGTGACCAACGGTGGACTTGATGCGAACTACCTCAACCAAAAGGGCATACCGACTGTTACGTTGGGGGCAGGGCAGCATGGGGCGCACACGGTGAATGAATACGCCGACCTTCCCCAGTTTCTAGCCGGGTGCCGATTCGGCGTTGCGTTGGCTTCATTTATTTGAATTGTGGACGGCATGGGCTAAGGTTTCTGGATGAAGTCGGTGCTATCGCAAGACGAACTGAAAGAGGCCCAGAAGGTCGTCGAATCGGTGCCGTTCGACTTGATGTTCGAAAACTCTACGGCCGCCTCGTTCATCGCCGATTTCTCCACTGTCATCCTCCGCGCCAACGCGGCCTTTTGTCAGTGGTCGGGATACGCAAAAGAGGAGCTTGAGGGAAAACTACGCAGTTTAGATTTTATCCTCCCCGAGGATTTGCCGGCGATCATCGAGCAGACAAAAAGCCGGATTCGTGGTTTGGACGTGCCGGAGGAGTTCGAGATGCGCGCGGTCACCCGAGGTGGCGAGGTGCAAAACATCCGCATCCGGGCGATTGTCGACCGGGAGAACAAGCTCCTCATCTATTCGTTGATCAACATCGCCGCCGAGTTGGAGCGCGCCGAAGTTAACGAGCGCTATGACCACCTGTTGGAATCTGCCGGCATCGGCATCGTCGTCATTGATCCCTCGTTTTTGATCACCTACGCCAATGCGTGGTTCACTGAAATGACCGGCTATTCGCAGGCGGAGGTGGTCGGCAAGATGAACGGTCTCGATATCCTCACCCCGGCCTCGGCGGAGGTGGCAATTCAACAGGCAAAACTGCGTCTTGCGGGGGATCCGAGGTACCGTGGATCACGGGAAATCGACGTGATACATAAAGACGGGACACTCCTCCATTCACTGGTCATGAACACCGTGGTGCCCGGCACCGAAAACCACCTTCTGGTGACCTTTGTGGACATCACTCCACGCAAACTTGCGGAAAACCGATTGGCGGTGCGCCTGCAACACGAGGGGTTGCTTTCCCAAGTCACCAGTCGCTTTTTGGACATCACTGCCGCCAATGTTGAAACGCGTCTTCAGGAAGCATTGGATTTGTTCCGATCCCACTATGGCGCCGACCGGATGAGCCTGCATCTGTTCGTCCCCGACGATCCGCACAGCCACTGTCGGAGTAGCGCGGCTCTGGACGCGCCTCCCTCGCTTCTACGGGATGGAGCGGACGCACCGTTCTGGAACATGCTGCGCGAGTACTCGATCGGCATCCACTTGCGTCTGGGCGAGCCGCCGCCGCCGGGTTTGGAATCGCTTCACAAGCGGATGCAGGAGGAGAACATCCACCGGTTTTATGGGCTGCCCTACGAGGCGGGTCCGGACCACTATCTACTGACCCTCGAGTCCCACCGTCCGCTGGATTGGACGGAGTCAGACTATTCCATTCTCGACACCTTGACGGTGGTGATCGCAAACGTCGTCGAACGGATCGGCGCCGAAAAAAGCCGTGAGTCCATGCAGCAACAAATGTGGCAGAGCCACAAGCTGGATTCCATCGGCGTGTTGGCCGGCGGCATCGCGCACGACTTCAACAACATTCTGGCGGCCATTATCGGCAACGGGGAAATGGCCCGGAGCCTGCTCGGAAAAAACCCTGAGCTGGCCGATGAATGCCTGAGCGACCTGCTGCATTCTTCGGACAAGGCCCGCGAGTTGGTGAAGCAGATTCTCACCTTCTCCCGGCAGTCCGAGACCGGCGTGCAAGCGCGTGCCAGTCTGGTCTCGCTGGTGGCCGTTTGCGAGGATGCAATGGCCATTTTAAGCGCGTCCATCCCATCCACGATCTCGTTCACCACCGAGTTCCTTGTCGCAAGCAACGCCAGCATGGTGCTGGGCGAAAGCAGCCAGCTTCTCCAGGTCGTTATCAACCTCTGCACCAACGCCTATCAGGCGGTGGACTGCAACGGCAGCATCAGCCTGCGGGTGGAGATGGCGGGGAACCAAGAGGAATTACAATTGCTGGAGCCCGGTACGGCCTACGTGAAACTCGTTGTGCGCGACTCCGGACCCGGCGTGCCGCTCGAACATGTGAAACGCATTTTCGACCCCTTCTTCACCACCAAAAAAACCGGCGCCGGAACCGGTCTCGGTCTCGCGGTCGTGCATGGCATCGTGTCGAGCCACGGCGGAATTGTGACCGTACATAATCTGCCGGGGTCGGGCGCCCAATTCTCCGCCTATTTCCCCCTGTCCCAGGCCGCAAAACCAGCCGCCTCAGCGCCGGCGGCGCAGGACCGCCCCGCGCAGTCCGGCGACGGCGAATGCATTCTGGTGGTGGATGACGACCCCGCGGTCCTCAAACTCATGTCCGCCATGCTCAGCCTGATGCGCTACCGCGTAGTGGTCCACGGCGAAGCCGAGGATGCAGTCGACGCGTTCCGCGAAAAACCCGAGGCCTTCGACCTGGTGATCACCGACATCACCATGCCACGCCTGACCGGCAACGATGTCGCACGCGCTGTCAAAGAGGCGCGTCCGGACATACCGGTGCTCGCCTGTTCAGGATACAGCATTAGCGGTGTGGATCGTTCGGTGATCGACGGGTTCATCTCCAAGCCGTTCCGTCGGGTGGATTTATCGGTGGCCATCCGCAGCGCCTTGCCTGCGGCGGACTTGGTCAAACCAGCCGGTTCCTGATCCGGGCATATTTCAATCGTCACCGGCACGGCCTCCGGGTAGTCAGGCCCCCATGGACCTCTATATATACGGCACCTTGGGCGCGTTGTTGATCGGCATCGCCAAGACCGGCGTTCCCGGTGTCGGCATTGCGGCAGTTCCTCTGCTGGCGACGGCGGTGGAGTCGGTCTATCCCGGCGCCGGCGCAAAGTCGTCGGTCGGCTGGCTGCTGCCGATGCTTATTTTGGCGGACATCTGGGCGGTGTCGAAATACTGGCGGCATACTGATTGGGCAATCATGAAGAAGCTGGTTCCCTGGATCGTGTTCGGTCTGGCGGTCGGGTTTCTGTTTTATAGCAATATCAGGGCCGAGGATTTTAAACCGATGCTCGGGGTGTTGGTGTTGGTGATGCTCGGACTCGATCTGCTCCGCCGGGCCGGCCGGATGGCCGGGGTGCCGAAGCATCCCGCGTTCACCGGTTTTGTCGGCACGGCCACCGGCGCGTCGACCGCGCTGGCCAATCTTGCGGGTCCGGTCATGAATGTGTATTTTCTTTGCCTTGGATTCGACAAGGTTCGCTTCATGGCGACCGGCGCGGTGCTGTTCTTTTTAGTCAACCTGTCCAAGGTGCCGTTCTTTATCTGGCAGGGTGCGATTACCCCGGAGAGCTTGGTGTTCAACCTCAAGATGGTGCCGGCCATTTGCGTCGGCGCGCTGCTTGGCTTTTGGTTGTTGCCGCGGGTGCCGCAGAAGGTTTTCGACGGACTGGTCACCTTCTTTGTGATCGCCTCCGCCCTAAAATTACTGGCCTTTTGACCAAGGAGCAACGGCGCACTATCCGATTGCATTTTCAGGACCCCTCCGCCAATACCCGACTACATCTATAAGGAATCACTGCTATGAAACTCGAAACCAAAGTGCTGCACGCCGGCACCTCTCCGGACCCGGTCACCGGGTCGCGCGCCATCCCGGTCCACCGCACCACCGCCTTCCAATTTAAAGACACCGAACACGCGGCCAACCTGTTTGGCCTGAAAGAACTCGGCAACATCTACACCCGCCTGATGAACCCCACCCAGGACGCGCTCGAGCAACGCGTGGCCGCGATGGAGGGTGGCGGCGCCGCCCTCGCACACGCGTCCGGCACCTCGGCGATCTTCAATTCAATCATCAACATCGCCCAGGGTGGCGACGAGATCGTGGCCGCCAACAACCTCTACGGTGGCTCCTACACGATGTTCAACGACATCCTGCCGAAGTTCGGTATCACCGTGAACTTCGTCGATCCCAACGTCCCGGAAAACTTTGCCGCCGCGATCACCGACAAGACCAAGGCGCTGTACTGCGAGACCCTGTCCAACCCGGCTTGTGACGTGTCCGACATCGGCGCCATCTCCGACATCGCCAAGGCACACGGCCTGCCGCTGATCGTCGATGCGACCTTCACCACCCCGTACCTTCAACGGTCCATTGAGCACGGCGCAAACGTCGTGGTCAACTCGCTGACCAAATGGCTCGGCGGCCACGGCACCGGACTCGGCGGCATCGTCGTCGACGCCGGCAATTTCGATTGGACCAGTGGCAAATGGCCGCTCATGAGCGAACCCGAACCCAGCTACGGCGGCGTTCGTTGGGCCACCGACCTGCCTGATTTTCTCCTGCCGGTCGCCTACATCCTGCGCATGCGCGTGATCCCGATGCGCAACCTTGGCGCCTGCATCGCCCCGGACAACGCATGGATGTTCATGCAGGGCATCGAGACGCTGCCGCTGCGCATGGAACGCCATTGCGAGAATGCACTCACCGTCGCCAAGCATCTGCAAGGCCACGGCAAAGTGGATTGGGTTCGTTATCCAGGCCTGCCGGGCGACCCCTCCAACGACAAGAACGAGAAATATCTCAGTGGCAAAGGCGGCACCATGGTGGTGTTCGAAATCGGCGGCGGCGCGGCAGCCGGGCGCAAGTTCATCGAAGCCCTGGAAATGTTCAGCCACGTGGCCAACGTCGGCGACGCCAAGAGCTTGGCCATTCATCCGGCCACCACGACCCACTCGCAGCTCAGCTCCGAACAGCAAGCCGCCGGCGGAATCTCGCCCGGCCTCGTTCGTCTCTCGGTCGGCATCGAGCACATCGATGATATCATCGAAGATCTGGACCGCGCGCTCGGGGCGGCCTTGGCCTAAATCCACCTTCGAAAGATGATCGAAAAGGCAGGTCATTCCGACCTGCCTTTTTCTTTGTTGGCAGGCGTTGGAAGTGCTTGCGCCGCGTGCAATCAACCCATACGTGCTTCCGCATGTCCGAACGTAAAGCCAGCCTCCAACGCAAGACCCGCGAGACCGATATCAGCATCGAACTCAATCTCGACGGTAGCGGTGTCTCGTCCATCAAAACCGGGATCGGCTTCTTCGATCACATGCTCGAACTGTTCTCGCGCCACGCCCTGATCGACCTGGCCGTCACCTGTGACGGCGACTTGCATGTCGACTATCATCACACCGTCGAGGACGTCGGACTCGCGATCGGCGAATGTCTCAACGAAGCTCTCGGCGACCGCAAAGGCATCACCCGCTATGGCTGGGCCTTGCTGCCGATGGATGACGCGTTCAGCCGGGTGGCGCTCGACTTGGGTGGCCGGCCGTTTCTGGTGTTCGACATCGACCACGAAGCGACCGCGATCCGTGATTTTGATCTCTTGCTGTTCAAAGAATTTTTCCGGGCGCTGATCACCCAGGCACGGATGAACCTGCACATCGCGCAACTGTACGGCGAAGATCCGCACCACGCCTACGAGAGCGTGTTCAAGGGCTTTGCCCGCGCGCTGCGTCTCGCGGTGGCGATCGATCCGCGCGAAACCGGTATTCCCAGCAGCAAGGGCACACTCTAGGTTCGCATCATGCTTGCGATCATCAATTACGGCGGCGGCAATCTCGGTAGTGTCGAAAACGCCTGCGCCTATCTCGGCTTTGCCGCCCGAACCATCACCGAACCCGAGGGTCTCGAGGACGCGACCGCGGTGATTCTGCCGGGGCAGGGGGCGTTCGGCGACTGCATGAACAATCTGCGCTCGGCCGGGTTCGAAGAACCGGTGAAAGAGTGGATTTCGGCCGACAAACCGCTGCTCGGCATCTGCGTCGGGCTGCAAATTTTGTTCGAAGGCAGTGTCGAATCCCCCGGCGTGCCCGGGCTCGGAATTTTTGAAGGCGTGCTGGACCGCTTCGAACCCGGTGATGGTCGCAAGGTACCGCAAATGGGCTGGAACCGCTGCCGCATCCCGTCCGCCTCGGCGGCCGAAGGCCAATTATTCGCGGGCGTACCGGACGGGTCGCACTTCTACTTCGTGCACTCGTTTTACGCGCCACTGCATCCCGCCGCCAGCGCGGTCGCGGACTACGGACTCGAATACACCGCCGCGATCTCGCGCGGACGCCTACATGCGACCCAGTTCCACCCGGAAAAAAGCCAGACGCACGGCAAACAGCTGCTGCGCAACTTCTACCAAAGTACGCTCCAAGAAATCTCCTGAACAAAGGCTACTGCTGGGCGCCTCGTCCCAGTATGACTAACGATTTTACATCCAAAGAACGAAAGCCTTGATCAAACGTAACCATCGTTAATCCATTCATCCGCGCAGGCTGCGAGCCGAGCTGGTCGATGAGCAGGGGCAGACGCGCAGCGGGTCTTGGTGAGCGGCAAAGACGGCGCGCTGCACCGCGGGGTGCTTACTTACGCGACCAAGCCCAAGCATCTGCTCGGGCCGGACGAAGGGAAAGGCGCGCCCAAGCTGGATAATTTTTTCGTGGATGTCGGCATAACCGCGGACGAGGCCAAGGAAAATATCCGCATCGGCGCGATGGTGACCATGGACCGGACCTGCGAGTTTACAGGGTCGAGGGTCACTTCTAACGTTTAGACAACCGGGTGAGTGTGTTCATCATGTTGGAGGTGCTGCGCGCCTTGGGCAAGACCGAGACGACGGCCGAGATGCTCGCGGTGGCGACCACCCAGGAGGAGATCGGATTGCGTGGGGCGGCGACCTCCGCGTTTGCCTTGCAGCCGGACATCGGCATCGCCCTCGACGTCACGCTCGCGCTCGACCACCCTAGACCCGGCGGCGGTCCGTTGACCATCACCGAACTGGGGAAGAGCGTCGGCATCAAGGTTCTCGACAGTTCGCTGCTCTGCCATCCGCTTCTGGTGGATCATATGCGCGAGATCGCCGAACGCGAGGAGATCCCGCACCAGATGGAAATCCTGCCGCGTGGCGGCACCCGATGCCGGCGCCTTGCAACGCGCCCAGTCCGGCATCCCCGCAATCACCTTGAGTACTCCCTGCCGCTACATCCACACGGTGAACGAGACGGTGGATCTCGCCGATGTGCAGCCCACGATCGACCTGCTCGCCGCGTATTTGCCCGAGGCGCACCAGGGTGCCTACGGGTACAAATAATGTGCAAATTAAGTGCGGAACGCGCACAGTTCCGTGCTTTTCGAATGATCTCACGTTCTTGTGTGTTCATGATTGACAGTCTGGGACCCCGCTTCTACCTCCCACTCAACTATCTACGTGCCGCTAAGGGATCGGAACTATGGCCAAAAAACTCACGTCAAAAACTCGGGGAAGCAAACAGCCTAAGACGGCCTCAGGTCGTGTTAAATCGTCAAATCCGACAAAGAAGTCGGCAGGCAAGAAGACGAGTGCGGCGAAAAAGAAAACCACCTCGAACAAGCAATCTGCAAACAAGACTAAGTCCAAGACGAAAAACAAGCCGGCCAAGAAATCTGCAAGCAAGCGTGCGGCCAAAAAGAAACCGGCTCGCAAGGCTGCGGTGAAAACTGCGGGCAAGAAAAAGTCGTCGGCAAAGAAGCCCTCCGCAAAGAAGCCTTCCGGTAAGAAACCCTCCGGTAAGAAGAAAGCGGCGGCGAAAAAGAAACCAACACCCAAGGCGAAGAAGAAGGTCGCTAAGAAAGCAGCGAAGAAGACAGTCGCGAAGAAGCCTGCGGCCAAGAAAAAGACACCGGCGAAGATAGCCGCGAAGGCAAAACCCGTCGCCGAGGTGACAGAGACGGTGCCGGCCAAGCCGCTTAAAATGAAAGTCCGCAAGCGTCCGCCGGTGAAGCTGCCGATCGACCGCAAGAAAGACGAACTCAACGGGATCGGCGAAGATCACCCGGTCATCATTAAAAAGTCTCCGTTCAACAGTTCGAAGCTCAAGATGTTCCGCAAGTTGCTCCTCGCCGAACGGGACCGGCACGTGGAGGACATCAAATTCCTTTCCAAGTCCGCCCGCAACACGTCCGGCGACTCCAACTACAGCCTGCACATGGCCGACCAAGGCACCGACAATTTCCGCCAAGAACTGAATCTCGCCTTGGCCACCAACGAGCATGATATCGTCTGGGAGATCGACGAGGCCATCAAACGCGTCGACAACAAAACATTCGGGGTTTGCGAGATCACCGGCAGGACCATCGGCTTCGAACGGCTCAAAGCCATGCCGTACACGCGGCACTCGATCGAGGCCCAAGAGGCGATCGAACGCGGTCATGTGAAATACCGGCCCTTGGGCCCGACCCTCAAGAAAACCAAATAGATGCCGCCACGTAAAACGCCCCTCGGTGTCTGGGTCGCCTTGGCCTGCGCCGCCGTGATCATCGTGGTTGACCAGGCCACCAAGTTGCTGGTGCGCAAACACCTCGTTCTCGAACAGGACCGCATCGAGGTCATTCCCGGTTTTTTCGATCTGGTCCATGTTCAGAACCGCGGCGCGGCTTGGGGCATGATGCAAAACCAGACCCTGTTCCTGTCCGCCGTTTCGATCATCATGCTGGTGCTGATTCTCGCCTTCCGCCGCTCGATTCTCGAGGACACCTTCACCCACTTTGCCGTCTACGGTCTGTTGATTTCCGGCATTATCGGCAACCTCATCGACCGCATCAAGTACCAGTCGGTCACCGATTTTTTCGATGTCTATATCGGCGACAAGCACTGGCCGGTGTTCAATGTGGCCGACAGCGCCATCTGCATCGCCGTCTTTTTGTACATCGTCACCACTTGGAAAAAGCCTGACACGCCACCGCATCCGGTGGATGAAAAGGCATGACTCCCAAGGCATACGTTCTGGTCGGCCCCACTGCGGCCGGTAAAAGTTCGGTCGCCCACCTCTTGGCCAAACGCCTGTCCCTGCCGGTGATCTCGGCCGATTCGATGGCGGTTTACCAGGGTATGGACATCGGCACCGCCAAACCCGGACGCGCCGAACGGGAGGAAGTCGAGTACCACGGTCTCGATTTGGTGGCTCCCGATTCCGATTTTTCCGCCGCCGACTGGCTCGCCGCGTTGCCGCGCCTGCCGCTATGCATTGTCGCCGGCGGCACCGGTTTGTATGTCAAAGCCCTGATGGCGGGTTTTGATTCGGACAACTCGAGAAATGACGACCTTCGCGCCGAACTCGACGGCACACCCGTAGCCGACCTGCAAGCCCGGCTGAAGCACGTCAACCCCGCCTGGCTCGAACGTCTCGACGACCCGAAAAATCCGCGTCGCCTGATCCGCACCATCGAACGCGCCTTGGCCGGCGAACAACCTCCAGAGCGGGGCGCGCCGAAACAGGCCGTCTCCGCTCTCCCCGCCGTTCATGGCTTATGGCGCGAACCCGATGTGCTGCGCGAACGAATACGGCGACGCATCGAAGTGATGTTCGCCGAGGGTTTGGTTGAAGAGGCGACCGAACTCCGCAACACCTATCCGATCTGGTCGGGCACCGCGGAGCATGCGATCGGTTACAAGGAAGCGCTGGAGTTTGCCGCGGCGGAGGACGGCGGCACCGAACTGTTCGAGCGTGTGGTCACCCGCACCAACCGCTTGGCCAAACGCCAACGAACCTGGTTCAAGCATCAATTGGCGGTGGAATGGATTGAAGTGGCCCACGACGAACCCGCGGAGGCGGTCGCGGACCGAGTGCTTGCCGCCTGGGAGGCTAGCGGTCCGGTTGCCTTGGGCGGCTTGGATGGCGAAGCATGCGTGGATCCGAACGCGAGCTTTACCCCGCGGGAGAGCGTGGAGCCGACACCTACGGCTGAACTTGTAGCCGAACCGGTCGCCCCGCCGGAACCGCCGACGGAGCGGCAACCCGAGCTGGTTCGGGATGGGGGCTCTGGCAACACCCGCTTCACACGTTCTGAAGAAACAGGATCGGTTGAAGGCAAAGTACGCGAGCATCGATTTGCCATGGGGCCCAATTTTCCGCCGCCGAAAGCGGCGCCAGCCAAAGATCGACTGGCGATCAGCGATCACAAAGTGAAGGATGTGCCGTCGCAATACCGGCCGCGTGAAATGTTCGAACGCCTCGGCGCGGGCCATGTGCCGGATGCGGTGTTGATGTCGATCCTGTTGCGCAGCGGCAGCCAAAACGCGAACGTCATCGATCTGGCCAATGACATGTTGCGTCGCTACGGTTCGTTAACCGCGCTGGCGGAAGCGCCGCAAAGCGAGTTGGAGGCCTTTCCCGGCATCGGACCGGTGAAGGCGCAAATTCTCATCTCCGCATTCGAACTCGCCAAGCGCCTGACGGTAGAAAAGGCACCGCAGCGTCAAGTGCTCAACAAGCCGGTGGAGGTCGCCGAACTCCTACGCGAAGAGGCACGCACCCGCGAGACCGAGGTGTTTTGGATTTTCTGTCTGGATCCGCGCAACAAACTGATGCGCGCCCCCAGCATCATCACCACCGGCATCGCCGACGCGACCCTGGTGCATCCGCGCGAGGTGTTCAAAGAGGCGATCCGCGCTTCCAGCAGCGCGGTGATTCTCGCCCACAACCATCCAAGCGGCGACCCCTCTCCGAGTCCGGCCGACATCCGCATCACCCGAAAACTCGTTCAGGCTGGAAAGGTGTTGTCGATCGAGGTAATGGACCACATTGTTGTCGGCAAAGAGAACGCGGACGGGAGTCCGTGGTTCGTCAGCATCCGTGAATCCGGACTTGTCCCATTCGAATGAAAAGCAACAATCCCACGAATCCCACGAATCCCACAAATCTCACAAATCTCACCCCGGGGAACCCGGCTATCCATCCAAGTGCGATTGTCGATCCCACCGCCGAACTCGGCGAGAATATATCCATCGGCCCGCATTGCGTGATCGAACGCGACACCGTGATCGGCGATAACTGCAAGCTCGGTCCAGGCGTGATCATCCATCCCCACGTGAACCTTGGCGACAACTGCACCGTGCATGCTCACGCGGTGCTCGGCGACCTGCCACAGGATATGGCCTTCGCGGACTGCGTCAGCCACGTGGAGATCGGCCCGGGCAATGTCTTCCGCGAATATGTGACGGTGCACCGCGGCACCAAGCCGGACACAGTCACGCGCATCGGCGCGAATGGTTTCTTCATGGCGGGCAGCCACGTGGCGCACAATTGCCAGATCGGCGACGAGGTGATCTTCGCCAACGGCGCGACCTTGGGGGGCTACGTGCAGGTCGGCGATGCGGCCTTTCTCAGCGGCCACGTGGTGGTGCATCAGTTCTGCCGGGTGGGTCGCCTGACCATGCTCAGTGGCCAGAGCGCGGCGAGCAAGGACATCCCGCCGTTTTGCATCCTGCACAACAGCGAGACCAACATCGTGTCGGGCATCAACATTATCGGCATGCGCCGCGCCGGCATCGAGGAGGACGAACGCACGAAGGTGCGCACCGCCTTCCGTATGATCTTTTTGCAGGGCAAAAATCTGCGCAAGGCGGCCGAGTCGGCCGCCGCGAAATACAAGCAGGGGCCGGCCAACGAACTGGCCCAGTTCGTGCTGGAAAGCGAACGCGGCGTATGCGCCTTTCGACGTTCGTAGACGTTCGTGAATTGACGCGCTTCGTTTTCGTCGTATGGCCGTAGTGACCGGTTTGTTGCCGGACCCGTTCGAGTATTATGAAAGCACGCCATCAAGCCCGCCAGTGGGCCGTCCAACTTCTTTTCCAACGCGATTTCAACGCGGATTTTTCGGAAGAGGGTTTCTGGCAGGATCAGCCGCACCACGTACAGGCCCGCAAATTCGCCGAGGTCTTGTACCGGGGTGTGGTCGAGCACATCGACGAGCTCGACGACCGGCTCGAACGCTACTCGGAAAATTGGCGGATTGACCGGATGGGTGCGGTGGACCGCAACATCATGCGCCTCGCCTTGTACGAATTTTTCCATCGCACCGACATTCCCCCGGTGGCCACGCTCGACGAGGCGATCATTCTCGCCCGCGAACTCAGCAACGAGGACTCGGCCAAGTTTGTCAATGGCATCCTCGACCGCGCCATCCGCGAACTCGACCGGCCGCTGCGCACGTCACTGCCCAAGGAGGAACCCTGATATGGCCAAATGGTTCAACGCTCTCAGCAAGACCCGTGAAGCCCTGTCGTTCGGCAACTTGTTTACCGGCGGCAAGATCAGTGAAGAGGAAATCGAAGATCTCGAGATCGCCTTGCTCAAAGCCGACGTGCCCGGTTCAGTGGTCATGGAACTGGTCCAGCGCATGGAGAAGGGCTTCAAGGAGAAGGACGGGCCGCCGCGCGACCAACTCGCGCAGGTGCTGATCGATAAGTTTGGTCCGGACAACGGCCACGACTGGCAACCACCCGAAGGCGCAGTCGAACCCATCGTCTACCTCATGGTCGGGGTGAACGGCAGCGGCAAAACCACCACCTGCGCCAAGCTGGCCAACCTGGCGAAATGGCGCGGCCTCAAGCCGGTGCTCGGCGCGGCGGACACCTTTCGAGCCGCGGGTTCGAGCCAGCTCAAACTCTGGGGCGACAAGATCTTCATCGACACGATCACCGGCCAGCAGGGTTCGGACGCGGCATCGGTCGCCTACGACTGCATCGACGCGGCCATCGCCCGCAAGGCTCGCAGTGTGTTCATCGACACCGCCGGACGTATGCACAACCGCGGTCCGCTGATGGAGGAACTCAAAAAAATGGTCTCGGTGATCGGTAAACGTGTCGAAGGCGCGCCGCATCATGTGTGGATCGTGCTCGACGCCTCGCTCGGCCAGAACGCGGTCACCCAGGCGCGCGTGTTCAACGAGGCCGTTCCGTTGAGCGGGGTGGTCATCACCAAGTTGGATGGTAGTTCGAAGGGCGGATTTTTGTTTTCGGTGTACGAGGAGTTGAAGGTCCCGGTCCGCTATGTCGGCCTCGGCGAGGGTCAGGACGATCTCGAATTGTTTGACCCTAAACTGTTTGTCCACGGCTTGCTTGGCCTCGAGGATCCGCCGGCCGAGTCATGAGCGGTCGGCGCCGTTCCGCTGCGCGTCGCGCTGCTGACGAGCGTTGGATGCGCGAAGCCATTGAACTGGCGCGCGAAGGAGAAGGTTTAACCCGCCCGAACCCTCCTGTTGGCGCGGTCTTGGTGAAAGGCCGGAGGATCATCGGTCGGGGATTCCATAAAAAAGCCGGGGGGCCGCATGCCGAAGTGTACGCGATACGCGACGCCGGCGAAAAGACGGCGAAGGGGGCGATATTGTATGTGACGCTCGAGCCTTGTTCGACCATTGGCCGTACCCCGCCATGTACGAGCGCGGTGATCAGCGCCGGCATCAAAGAAGTGGTGGTGGGATGCACCGATCCCAAGACGCCGCATAACGGCCGGGGATTGCGCATTTTGCGCAGCGCGGGACTGACGGTACACAGCGGGGTTTGCCGGGGCGAGGCGGAAGCCTTGATCGAACCCTTTGTCTCGCGGGTGATCAACGGCCGTCCGTTCATCACGTTGAAACTGGCGATGACGCTCGACGGCCGGATTGCGGATCGGGACGGCCATAGCAAATGGATTACCGGCAAGGAGGCGCGCGAACACGTGCAGAATCTTCGGCGGCGCTGTGATGCGGTTCTGGTCGGCAGCACGACGGTGTTGCGTGACGATCCGTCACTGCTGCCGCGTCCGCGTTTGGGTCGCTGGCCGTACCGTGCGGTGGTCGACCGGCGCAAGCGGGTGAAGCGTTCGGCGAAGATGTTTTCCGACAAGCACGCCGAACGCAGTATCCGCTACGCCTTCAAGACGGTCGAGGAGGTCATCGCCGATCTCGATTCGCGTGGTGTGATGCACGTGCTGTGCGAAGGCGGCGGCGAACTGGCGGCGGCCTTGATCGGCGCCGCGCTGGTAGATGAGTATCAATTGTTTTACGCGCCGAAACTACTCGGCGGTTCGGGGACGCCGGCAATCGGCGGCAAGGGCTGGACCATGGAGGGACTGCCGCAGTTGGCGATCCTGGATGTTCGTTCGTTCGGCGAGGACCTATTGGTCATCGCCCGTCCGGTCGAACGCTAGCAGGCTGTTGAAAAATTGCTTCGTCTGAAAAAACGGAGAACATTTTGTTCCCAGCGAGAAGCCGATAAGTGAGATTTTCGGTATATTTGAGATTTTCGGCGACGATGCTCGGGGCGAAATGAATCAAATGCGTGAAACAGGTCAGACCATCTCCGAGCGCCGAACCAGATAAGACCACCTCCTTGAGGGCGAAGCAGGTCAGGCTTTCTCCCACGTATAGTTGAATGATAAAGAAACTTGATGATTAATTCTCGAACTCCTGCCAGGCTGTCGTTTCAGGTGAAATCGAATTTATTAACGACCTGCTTAGAGTCTTGCGCAGCAAGATGAAGCCAATTTGCAAACATAACGGCGTGAAATGTTTCTAAGGAAATGGAATCAAGCAACTTATATGGATCTCATATACTCCTCATGGTAGTGAATCTCATGGCAGCGTAGCAGGGTGGTCATCACCGCATGGCCTTTTTTCGTGACCATCCACCGCCGCGAGTCCCTGACTTTCCGGATGAGACCGTGGACATGGAGCCACTTGAGGTCCCGACTGGTTCGGCCCCGGAGGGTCGCCTGCTTCCGTTTGCTGCGCTTGTTCGGCCCGTAGAGGATTGCGACGAGCTGCCGGTTGGTGAAGCCCTGGATGACCCCCGCCCCCTTGAGCACGGCCCGGAACAACGCGCGGTCGCGGCCCGCCGCGGGATTGACCGCGCGGTACCCCCGGCCTTTGTGTTTTCGTCGGCGTGTCGCCTCGCGGATCTGTTCATCGGCCTTGCGGGGATCTTCGACGACCGCGAGCGCTTCGAGGTAGCGCCGGTTGGCCGCATGGGCCACCTCGGCGAATCGATACAAGTACCCGACGCCCTTGTTGAGCGGAAACCACCCGGTCACCGTCTCCCCGTTCTTCTTGCCCTTGCGGCGCACTTTGAAGTCGTAGGGATGGTTGATCACGGTTTCCACCCGCAGGACGAGACCCTGCTTGTCGTACATTTTGATCCAGTTGCGTTTTGCCCGGTGTTTGATCCGGCGACCGTACCAGCGGTCTTTGAGATCACTGACCAACTCGCCCTTGAACCGGCCATCAAGCTTCTTTCCCAAGAAGCCCATCACGTCCTGTGCGCCGAACTGGAGCATGGCGTGGTGGAGGAGTTTTCGGTATAGCGGCGCAAGCGACTTGCGGTCGGTGAAAGCGATGTCGGTGGCGTACTCGAACTGGTCGGCCACCCAATAATAGCCCATGCCGGAGAGTTCGGTGCCCAACAGGGGATTGACCCGCACGGCCCACCCGGAAAGCAGACCCGGCCAGTCGAGTTGCAGGAATTGACCGGCCAGTTCCCGCGCCCGGTCCCAGTCGTCGATCCGCGCGAAGCTGTTCTCGACCATCTCGTAGCCGATGTCCTCCTTGTCGAGTTGGAGGCGCAGCCATTCATGACCGTTGAGGCAGACCTGCACCGGGTAGGGCAGCCAGCTCTGCACGCGCACGTGAATCAGGCCGAACTCCGTGTCGAGGTAATAGAAGTACAGGCACTTGCACTTGCGCGCGGTGTTGGCCAGGCGCGGGCGGCCCTTGCCGGAAGCCACCCGAAAGCTCTGGGCCCCTTCCACCACGCCGAACACCGCCACGAGGCCCTCGGTGATCCCATCGCGTTCGGCGATTTCAATTTTAGGCACGATGCCACTTCATCTGGCGCCCCTTGGAAAGTTACTCCTCCGCTCCCTGCGGGATCTCCTTCAATAAGTGGTGAAAGAAACGAGATGCAGGCCAGATCTTTTCGCCAGCCGACGAAGATGTTTTTGGGTAATCTTGCGCAAGAGGGCATTGTAGGTCTCGTCACGGGTAATAATGTCTGGTATAGAGAAGAGTTAGTGCCTTACAGTGACTCAATTACAAAGGTTAATACCGAAGGTTTGGTGCCATGGCTGTCTCCGGTGAAGATTGGTTTAAGAATACGTTATGCAATTGATGGGAAAACCATGAATTACCTGAGCTTTTCCCTTCCGGGTCCTTTGACGGAGAGGCAAAGGACTAGGGCGAACCACGGTTTCAAAGACTTTTATACCGATCATCTTCCGAGGGTTCCCTAGTGAGGCGCACAAGTCCTCTCCACAGGTATATTCCTTTGCGGCTATTACTCATATCCTCTTTGCCGAGCATGTCATCGCGGATACTTCTTATATCACTCAAGGGAGAACCATGCCTGTGAAAAAAATGAATAAATACTTAATATATATACTATTTTTCTCCCTAGTCATAATGTCAGGATGCGCAACTTTCAGGGCGCAAAAAATGCGGGATACTGGATTTGATCAGCGTGTAATAACGGCAGAGCCTCTTTATATCATGGAAGACGCGGCGTATGGTGGAAGATCAATTGTCAATGACCCTGAATCTCATATGAAAATTGGTTATGAGGTGATAGGAATGATCCCAAAGGGAACAATTTTCAATCAGAGGCACCTTATATATGCTAATTCAATTATGGGCGATGTTTTTGTGTATCACGTGAAGGATTTGGGCTTTGTTGCGGATAAGAGGTTGTTTTCCCAGGAGGATATTCCATATGTCTCAGGCGCTGGTGTTGCGGCGGATAATATCGTTAATTGGGTTGAAATGGACACTGAAACATATTTGAAGCGCCTTGAAGGGAACTCGCCGAAACCGAGTAAATAGAAGCGTTCGCTGCGCTCACGGAGGCGTTCGCTGCGCGAACTGGGACAGACCAGGGACAGACCATCTTTTTGAGAAAAATATCAAAGTCCGAAATATTTTCATTGACGCCGGCTTATTGTTGAACGGTCTGTTCTGCACCACTTCATAATGAGTTTTTTACAAACTAAAA